>BNJS01000889.1_pt1 | contig 17106 bp, 17 predicted proteins | sample 8540461 | NCBI WGS metagenome assembly BNJS01 (sample SAMD00202454, study PRJDB9452) | human saliva metagenome | isolation source: human saliva | place: Japan | reverse complement strand
AAAATTAAGCTTTGGTATAGTTTGAAACTATACCAAAGCTTATGGAGATAAAGAAGAGGATTTGAGACACTTGTCTCAAATCCTTGGTTATTAGTTGTGTTTAAGTCACATATTAGTTTGTAGCTTAAAACTAGCTATTGCTGATTCTTATAAGCAACTATGGCCTGTTATTAGAAAAGACTATAGCTTGTTTAAATTTTTGATATTTTTGATTTTTCTCATCGCTTTTTAATTAAATGAGCGGAATTTGAGCGAATAAAGAGTGTTTTGGGTTCCCCAGTCTTTTTCTAGTAAACCTTAATTGACAGTCAGCTACAAGTTTTTCAGTCTCAGCTAGGTCATGAATCGCAATTGTCTTACGCTCCTTACCATTTCTGCTTCCCTTATTGAATATACTATCTTTCCTATTTTAACATATTTTAAAAAAAACCGAACTATGGGAGATAAGTGTCTTATATCTTGATATAAAAGTGAGAACATCTAGTTATTTTAGTTATGTGCTAGAAATAGTCTTTAAGTAATCCCTGAAAATCTGGATGAACAAATACCTGTTTCTCAGCGTGCCTCAAATTGAACATCATTAACTAAATTTATAAATGAAGTGTCAGCTTTTGAAAGAAATCCTAGTGTATTGTTCAAATTTTTCATGTTTCCTCCCAAAAGTTCCTTGGTACTATTTTAATAAGAATTTTTACTGGATAACGGGTAGTAGATAAATGTATCATCTCTTCCCACCCCGTTGTCAGCGTAAGAAACTGAATTACTAATAAAATTATACATCACAACCGGAGAGTCGCTTGTAATAAATGGAACACTAGAATTATTGAAATAAACTAACCAAATTTTTATCAGCTAATACCTCAGAAAGTTTATCTAATCTACCTTTCTCCGCAATTAATGGAATAGTCATATCTCTTATAAAAATCATTTTTATTATTTACAAAATCACTTAATATGGTTTTTATTGTTTCTGGATGTAATTCAAACCGTTGTGATGTTTCGTTGATTGTTTCATCAAACATAATTTCCCCATGTTCAAATCTACGTTTTAAAAATCTGGTACCCGTAATATTTGAAAGGAGATCATTTTAGATAACGAGTGAATCTGAGAAATTGTTAAAACATCATTCTTTTTTTGAGATAATGTTAGTGAAGCAATTATGTTAGTCATCTCTGGTCCATATAAAGGTTCAATCTCGCTGGAGAAAAATTTCTCCCAATATTTAGAATCTTTTTATCACTAACGTCATAAAAAGTTTTTCCTGAATGCTACATTATCAACTGAATCTATAAAAAAATTTTTGTTAGATTTTAATTGTTTTAACTGCTATATTATAGCCTTTATTATTAAGATTTTTCTTACCGAATCGTTTTTAAATAACTTTTTAGGAACAACGTGCTGTTTAATATTTGATTTAATCGTATTCCTCCTATCTATCTAATTCACACAAGCCGACTTCTCGGAAATGAGATAGTATATCTTCTGAACTTAATTTTCCTGTTTTAAACTGTTCAAACATTTTTAAGAAAAATAAGACTATCTATTATCAACACATTATTAGTCGCATTCCTCGGCTACTTAATAACATTATTGCTAACAGGTAGCCGTTCCTCAGGTTTTATATCCTTAAATCGATTTACTATGATTATCTTTTTAATTACGTCTGGAACAATTTCTTTTGTTTCTTCATAAATATGTCCGTGAGTCACTAATTGTGAAACATTTGATTTTTACATCTCTTGTTAGTCCTTTAAATTCAAAAATGTAATGAATCCCATCTTTCTCGAAAGAATAATCTTCATTTTTTTCTGTCTTCAAATTCACTTTGAACATAACACATGATTTCTAACATCTCTATCAAAATTACTTCTAATTCCGATCCTGATTTAAATAAGATTGATTCAAAATGTTTATTTTCACGAATAATTTCTTTTGAAATTTTTTTATTTTTATCATTAGACTCTTCAATCTTTTTATTTTCTATTTGTATAGCTTCATTTTGCTTAATATCATCAAAAATGTAGTTCTTGAAACCAGTCAGGCGCCTCTTCTTCGGTTTCATCCATCAAAACATTTTGTACTAAGACTGATAATTCATCATTATTTTTAGCTTGTAGGGTCGTTAACGAATACTTACCATGTGATACAAATACTAATTTTTCGCTTCCGTCTGAATAGACCATATCCTCTGAGATTATAACCGTCATAATAATTCTCCCCCATTTCTGAGTTCAAATAGAAATCAGCTGATAGTCTGGTACCTGACAAATTTGTATGAGTTTTTCGTAATACAAATCAATATCTATTGGTATAACTTTTCTAAATTATAAACCAAAAGACCTAATAATATCTTTAAGTTGTTCCCTAGCTAAAAATCTTTACCTCTTCCTCCAATTGGTATGGTATATTTTCGTTTTAAAGCTAATATTTGGAGGTAAAAATATAAGAATTTTTGTCTTAGATGAGTGACAAACACTGGTTAATAAGGTTTGAAAGTCATTATCGCTCTCTAATGTTTCAAAAAATCTTTATTATAACAATGATTTAACCAAATTGATGAACTAGTCAAATCGATAATATTTAAATCATAGGAATCTAAAGAATGGGCTTGTCCAAATGAATTACACTCCATTACACTATAATCATTTTTCATTACGTCCATTATAATTGATTAACTGTATCTTCATTCTTTTCCTTTCTATCTTACATCGAATCTATTTTTCTTTTTTTCAATCTTCTACCAAAAATTATACCACGAAACTACAAAAAATCCCCTATAGAAATCCGATTCTAAGGGGGTTGTCTTTATCCTGCCACTGTTGTTACTTCTTCTACTTTAACTTTTTTCTCCTTCTTATTAGAATCCGTCAAGCGTCGCTTGCTATCTCGGATTGTATTTAGGTCTTTGAGGAGTTTGGTCAGGTGTTCTTTTTCAGGATAAGCTTCTGAACTGGCTGAGGTATAGCGAATAAAGAGGTCGTAGATGCTGGTTAGTTCAGGGCGGACTTCCTTAGCAGACTTATGAGCATGCGCCTAACTTTCCACTCGATCATACTCCTCTTGAGCATTTACCACTACCGTTTTATATGACACTTCCTTTGAGAAGATTTTTTGAAAGATAAGTTATTATAAGGCAAGATCAGGAACAGGTACAGCCATCAGAATAAAGCTGATAAACTTTATTTCTTCATCTACTTCCGCTCCCTCGGCTTTCCTCGCCTATCCTTTTGACCAAGACACGCTAGGCAAGAGCTAGAAGAAACCTGCGCTTAGCTGGATAAAGAACAGGATTACAGGTCGCGTATAGCTCTAAAAAAGACGGCAGTATTGGGCTAGAAACAGCTCCTCTACTACCGCTGACAGAGACTTTCAGAAAGGCAAAACTGGTCGAGCAGACAGCCAATCTAGCCTAGCCTTTCACCTATTTCAAAACCAGCCATCGGTCACATCTGACCTTGGAGCAAAGCAAGAACAGATTTATTACAATACCCAAGGCCAGTCGCTGAAACCTCTATCGAAATCTGTCGCTGGAGCTAGATGGCAAGCTCTACACGCCTCCAGCTGAACTAGGCCTGCTCAAGGGTATCTACCGTCAGCAGTTATTAGATAAGGGCCAAGCTACTGAGAAGATTCTGACTCTGTCTGACCTAGATCAAGCATCGAAAATCTACGCCTGCAATACAGTCAGGGGACTATACGAGCTGGAGATTGAGGATTAAGAGTTCCACAATTTGCCACTTGATTTTAATCCTCATCAAAAAAACTTTAGAAATATTTTTAGAATTACAGGAGAAATTTTTAAAAGATAGATGATATACTAAATAGTGAATCGAGAAACCTCTCACCATAATGGAGATATTATCATGGAAAATATTTTGGTTATCCAGCAAGTTAGCAAGAAATTCGGCCAACAATATGCCTTGACCGACATTAGTCTGACCATCAAAAAAGGTGACATTTACGGTCTTATCGGGAAAAATGGAGCCGGAAAAACGACCCTCATTAAGATTATCGCTCAGTTACTAGAGGCAGATAATGGCAGTGTTTCTCTTTTTGGTTCTCAAAATCAAAAAGAATGGACGCAAGGCCTCAAGCGGGTCGGGTCTGTCATCGAAACGCCAGTTGCTCACAACCACTTGACAGCTTACGAAAATCTCAACTACTACTGCAAACTCCGCCATATCCCCCATGCTGACAAGGTTATCCAAGAAACCTTGGAATACGTAAACTTAACAGATACTGGCAAGAAGAAATTTAGAGATTTTTCACTCGGTATGAAGCAACGTTTGGGTATTGCTATCGCCTTGCTATCTAAGCCAGATTTGATGATTCTAGACGAGCCAATCAACGGTTTAGACCCAGTCGGTATTAAAGAATTCCGTCAGATGGTCCAACGACTCAACGAAGAATTGGGGATAACCTTTATCATCTCCAGCCACATCTTATCTGAACTCTATTTGGTGGGAACAAAGTTTGGCATCATTGAACAAGGCCAACTGATTCGGGAAATTTCTAAGTCAGAGTTTGAAGAGCAAAGCGAAGACTACATTGTTCTTAAGACCTCTAAACTAGAAGAAGCCAGCCGGCTTATTCATGACCAGCTCAATTATCGTATTAAGGTGGTCAATGCTTCTGACGAAATTCATATTTTCACTCATTCGCACCAAATCAGCAAGATTGTAGAAGAACTTGTAGGTGCAGGTCTACCTGTGCAAGAAATCTACTATGCACGTCAAAATCTGGAAAACTTCTTTACGGATTTAGTTGAATAACAAAGGGAGGCTCATTATGAAAGACTTCATTCGTGCCGATTTTTACCGGCTCATGCGCTCAAAAGGCTTTTGGATTACAGAATTTGCACTATTTTGTGTCATTTCTCTGGGAACCCTATTTCAATCAAATATCCGATTTGGAGCAAATATTTCCAACCACGAAACTGCTACTCAAGCCTTGGGAAAGTTAACTGGTCTTCAAGCCCTGAACTACTTTGCGGACAATACAGACAGTCTGTTCTTTTTCACCATCATTATCATCAGTATGGTCCTTGGAGTGGATCTATCACGAAAGCTCTACAAAAACTGCCTCAGCTACGGCATTTCAAAACTCAGCTATTATCTTTCTAAATTCTTTGTCTGCGTTAGCATCGCACTTCTACACCTTCTCTTTATTCAAGCTATCTCCTTTGTGACTGCTAGTTTGTCCAACGGAATTGGAAGTGCACCTAGCCACTTTTGGAGTCAGCTGGGAGCTGCTCTCTTCGTTCAATTTCTCAGCACCATCGCTTGGATTAGCATCATCTCTTTGGTCCTCTATGCCAGTCACTCTATCGTATCTAGCTTTTTAACCTATTTTATTGGCGGAGCCCTACTATCTATCCCTCTTATCTTTTATCCTGATAATGAATGGCTCCCCTATCTCACTCTACGTTTCAACACTGCTATGGCAGCTGATGGAGGAACTGTCATCAAGGCTATCCTTACAACATCAGCTGTCACCTTCCTCTTTCTCATTGGGGGACTGAAGATTTTTAAAACGAAAAATTTATAAGATGCAAATAGTATTTTAAACAATAGGAGGAAATTCCATGTTACACACCATTCAGGCGGAACTCTTCCAGCTCACCCGTTCCAAACTTTTTTGGATAATAGAGGGTCTGCTCTTCCTCCTCATCTTCGTTAGCTCTTTTGGAGAAGCCAACTTTAGTTTGTATGTCTCTATACCTTCTGGACAAGATGAAATAGTCAGTCAAGGATGGACAGGATTTCAAGCCCTCAACCAAGTCGCTCACGATTTCCTCCCTTTGTTATGATTGCAGTTCTTGGCCTCACTACTTCTTTATTGGGGCGAGACCTGACTAAAAAACTCTACAAGAATACATTGGCTAGTGGCCTTTCGCGAAAAGAATTTTATCTATTTAAAACTGCTACCCTTGCAACTACCAGTCTTATTCAATTGGTTACCGTATTTGCCACAGCTTTTATCTTGGGAAGCATCTTTCATGGGCCTGGGAGCATGCCCATAGATTTCTTTGAAAGTTTTTCCCTATCCTTCTTTCGTGCCTACGTCTTTATCATGGCCTGTAGTTCTGCCTTTGCCTGCTTACTCTACCTGACCTACTCCACCCTAACCAGCTATCTGACCTTTTTTGTCCTGATAATGCTTCAGGCTAGCCTCCATGCTCTTTTCCCCTCAACTAAATTCCGATCTCTTCACATTCTTGATCCTTGCCGGATCCCTTTGGGGTGGTTATCAGGCCTTCCAACATCGAGACTTATAAATATACCGAGTTAGTCCCTGACTAGCTCTTTTTGTTTGTTTTTGCATTTCGTATTTCTTTAGAAATACTTTAAAAAGACTTGAGAAATATTTGAAATTTAGTTTGTATACTATAGTTAAACCTAAGAAAGCGAGAATATACCATGCAAACTGTTTTAGAAGTAAAAGCAAGTTACCAAACAATATGGCCAGCAATATGCCCTCGATCACGTTAGTCTTTCGATCCAAAAAGGCGAAATTTACGGTTTAATCGGCAAGAACGGAGCTGGTAAAACTACTCTTCTCAAGACCATTAGCCGCCTCATTCATGCCAACAGCGGAACCGTGTCTGTCTTTGGTTCGCAAAACTCTAAAAGAGTGGAACGAAGCCTTGCGCAAGATAGGAACTGTCATCGAAACACCGGTCGCTTACAATGAGATGACTGCTTATCAAAACCTCAACTACTACTGCAAGGTCCACCAGATTGCCCAGCCCGATCAGCTCATCAAGGAAACCTTGACCTGATGTCGGATTGAGCAATACTGGTAAAAAGCAATTCCGTAACTTTTCGCTGGGAATGAAGCGATGCTTGGGGAATCGCTATTGCCCTTATAAACAAGCCTGAACTCATGATTTTAGACGAACCTATCAACGGCCTAGATCCTCTTGGCATCAAGGAATTCCGACTGATGATTCAGCGACTTAACCAAGAGTTGGGAATCACTTTTATTATTTCCAGCCACATCTTATCCGAGCTTTATCTGGTAGCCACCAAGTTTGGGGTGATTGACCAAGGACGGCTTGTTGCAGAATTCACCAAAGACGACTTTGACCAAGCCAGCGAAGATTATATCGTCCTTAAGACTAGTGATAAAAACAGGTCGCCAATCTCATCCAAGGCAAGCTCCACTATCAGCTCAAGGACGCTGATAAATCTGACGAGCTGCACATTGTCGCCCAAGAACAGGAACTAAATGACATCAACAGGGAGTTGGTCCTATCCAACATTCATGTCAATGGTATCTATACGACTCACAAAGATTTAGAAAAATACTTTACAGATTTAGTCCAGTAAGGAGAAAAACATGTTACATACTTTTCAAGCAGATTTTTACCGTTTCTTTCGTTCCAAGGCTGTTTGGATTACCGAATTCATCTTTCTACTGACGACCTTGAGCGCAGTCTTTGGCAAATTAAATGCCGTCCAGCTTATACAAGCGGTGTCCAACGCTATCGGTAATAATACTTTTATCATCATTATCCTCTCTATGGTCGTTATTGGGACAGATCTGAACAGCGACTTTTACAAGAATACTTTTAACCAGCGGCGTTTCCCGTACCAGTTTCTTCGTCTCTAAAGCCCTAGTCATGGTCTGCGTAACGTTCTTGCAGTTGGCTCTCTTTTATAGCATCAACTTTATCCTAGCGGCCATTCTAAACGGTATTGGTGATTTATCCGCCACCTTCCTGCTTCAGTTTATTCTTCTATTCTTTGTGCAGTGCCTAACTGTCATTGCTTGGACAGCCGTTATTTCCTTTATTCTTTATCTGAGTAAATCTATGATTGTCGCCTCGGAGGTTACCTTTTCTGCGCATCTTTTAACCGAGCGCTCTTGCGCAACTTTATCCCAAATCTTTATGGCTACAGCATTTCACCATGAGCTTTGACTTTGAGACACTTCAAAGCAGTGGCGTAACCTTAAGAATTGTTCTAATCGCCTTGTTTTTAGGAACAGTCTTCACCGCAGCAAGTCTCTATACTTTCCACAAAAAGGATTTATAGTAAAAATGAGCTGGTTCTTAATTAGCTCATTTTAATTTCTAAAATTTCTTTAGAAATATTTTAGAACTTCTTAATAATTATTTGAAATTTAGTTTGTATACTAAAAAGTATAAACAAAGTAATTAAAGGAGAAACATCATGCAAAATGTTTTAGAAGTGAAAGGACTCACTAAAAATACGGCGATCATATGCTCTAAAAAGATGTCAGTCTTTCCATCAAGAAAGGAGAGACTACGGTCTCATCGGAAAAAAACGGTGCTGGTAAGACCACGTGATCAGAAAATCATCACGCAAGTCATCTATCCTAGCGGAGGAACCGTATCTGTCCTAGGCTCTCAGAACCATCAAGAATGGACAAAAGCTCTCAGCCATACTGGATCTGTCATCGAAACCCCTGTAGCCCATGCCCACATGTCGGCCTATGAAAATCTGCGCTACTACTGTACCGACCGCATTCCAAATGCTGACAAAGTCATCAAAGAAACCCTGCAGTACGTCGGCCTGACTGATACTGGAAAGAAGAAATTCCGTAATTTCTCTCTGGGGATGAGACAGCGGTTGAGCATTGCCACTGCTACTTTGGGGCGTCCCGACTTACTCATCCCGGACGAGCCATCAATGGTTTAGACCCAGTTGGGATTCAGGAATTTAGAGAAATGGTCAAGCGCCTTAATCAAGAACTGGGCATCACCATCATCATTTCCAGCCATATCCTGTCCGAGCTTTTATCTAGCAGCCACTCGCTTTGGCTTTATCAATCAAGGGCGTTTCATCAAAGAACTGTCTAAGGAAGAATTTAACCGAGAAAGCATGACTATATCATCCTAAAAACGGATAATATCAAAGCAAGTCTGCTCATTTAGTGCAAGATGTTGTGGCTACCAGCTCAGACCAACCAACAAGGAAGATGAGTCGCATATTTCTGCCAAGTACAAGAAATTCGCAAGATTGCTGAGGAACTAGTCCTAGCCGACATCCCAATCGGGGAAATCTACTACGCCCACAAAGACTTAGAAAAATACTTTACAGACTTAATCAACCAACAAGGAGGAAACACTCATGTTTAATAGTATCAAGGCGGATTACTACCGTCTCTTCCGCTCCGTAGGATTCTGAGGGAGTGCAGGCTTTCTGCATCTTTGGAATTCTCCTCGCCATTTTCACTTCAAAGTTGTCAGTTCCGACAACAGTATCTTTTTGCCATAGATGTCGTCTCCTACAACATTGGCATGATCTTTTATTGCCTGCAATGTCATGACTAGCTTGCTTCTCGGTGTTGATCTCAATGACAAACTTTATCACAATAACCTGACTACAGGCAAGACTCGGACCCAATATTACTTCTCTAAAGCACTGGTTATCGGTAGCTTACTTCCTCTACAATTCATATTGCTCTACATTTTTGGTATTGTCATCGAATTTGTCCGAACCGGTGGTAATATGGGAACCCTGCCAGCTAATTTCTGGGGACAATTCGCAATACTCTTTTGTCATACAGGTCATCTGTACCTATGCTTGGTACTGCATTACCAGCTTTGTCCTCTACTTGACTCGAAACTATAGTGTCGTCTTTATCACCTATATCATGACCTACATCTTACTCGGCCTCCCTAGTCAAATGGTCGATGCCAATAATGAATGGTTCAAGGCTATCAAGATGGAGTTCTTCTACGGAGACGCTTCAATACCAGGTGTCATCATCAAAACAGCTATCTTTGCTCTCAGTCTGATCATGGTCTTTAGCTTAGCAGGACTGGCTACACTGAAAAAGAGAGATTTGTAAAATAAAAACTCAGCTAACCACTAGATTAGCTGAGTTTTTTTGAGCGGATTTCACTCCTTCTGGTCTAGCCGGCTTTATCGGCTTTCTTTCACTGCTTCCAATCTTGCTTTTTCAAGAACAGACTGATGCAGACTCCTAGGATAAGGTAGAAAGTGACAAAGGTAAGACTAGCTGCCAAACTGGTCGGATATGGAAAGATCTTGCCCAGAGGAAAAAGAACATTAGAAAGAAATCCGAGGGGAACAAAGATCAAGAATAAAATCAAGGCTAGCTTAACCTGAAAAGAAGGTCTTACCTCGGATAGATTGCGGCCCGTTCCCCACACCAGCAGCCCTACTCCCTGAACGATCAGCACCGGCGTTAGCAAGACACTAATCTTGAGAAAATCAGCTAGGATAATGGAGGATGATGCCCAGACCGACCAAGCCAAGAGAGAGTTGATAGCAAAATATTGCTGGCTATTCTCCTGTGCTTGATTGACTGCTCTTCCTCTTTCTGTACTACAGGCTCAATTCCTTGAGCAGATAGTCTGTGGTCACCTCAAAAATAGTCACTCATGGAAATGATCTTATCTAAATCAGGCATACTCTGCTCGCTCTCCCACTTGGAAACGGCCTGTCTGGACACACCGAGGTTGGTCAGCTAGCCCTCCTGAGAAATGCCCCGCGCTTTTTCGCAGATACTGGATTCTGTCTGATAGATTCATGGATTGTTTTACCTACTCTTTCTTATTTTATACTTTCTTTCATTGAAACTTATTATAGCACAAGGCGGAGAGACTGCAAAATCTGCCTGTCACCTCATCATACTATGCTAGATTTATTCTTTTTCTTTGTTCATATAACCAAAATAATCTTGGTAAATGGTACCGTCCTTGTCGAAGACTGCTGTCGCCATGCCAGCCGATGTCTTTTCATGTTCCTTGACATAGTCTTGGATTTTCTGTCCGATTTGGCTATAGGATGTCCCAGAGGGAAGTCGAGCCTCATCAGCAGTAGCCGATAAAGCAGTTAAAAATAAAAATAAGATTAGCATAATGAATAAAGGAACTTTCTTCATGCTTTTTCCTCCTTTAAATTAAACTCAAGTTTTAATCAAAATCCTCAAAGACAGCGATTCGTTCATTCCGAAATCAAAAACTTGGCTTCTGCTTTCAGATTAACAAAAAGCCAGTTGCCTTTCTAGCGACTGGACTTGGAATAAAGAAAAACTAGTTGCTTTTTGGGTGATTGAACTTGGAATCATTGTCAACTGTCAGTTGCAAGTCAGTTATATCAAGGGGTTTAGAGCAATTGGCTGATTTTTTTCACTTTGACAGGGTAAAATAGCCTCGTTGATATGACTTGCTTTTCAAATCACAAAACAAAAACATTTTTATCATACCTTTTCTTCGATTTAATCTAAAGAAAATAAACCTCAGCCAATTCGAAAAATTAGCTGAGGTTTATGAGCAGACTTTTGAGGCTAGCTGATGAGAGCTGAGCCTTCCTTATTTTGCTTTTTCAAGTCTTTTTACAAGGTCACAACCAGTTCAAACCAGTCGTCCTCGGCTTTTCATGGTCAAGTCCCGCCTAGGATTTCGACTAACTGCTGGGTGATATAAAAGCCCCAGACCAGATGACTCTTCACTGCTAGAGATTTTCTGAATAGAAACGGTTGGTTAATTTATCCGGTGCAAGATTGGTTGTTGGACGATATTTTTGACAGTAAAAATGCAGTGTTCCCCGTCTTTTTCAGAGAAATACTAGCGACCTTTTGACCATGTTTAAGGACATTGCTTATCATATTTTTGGACAATGCGCTCCAAAAATATCAGGATCCGTTGTCAAGGTCAAACCTTCAGTTAAATCAAGATCCAAGTCAATCTGAGCCTTTTGAAAGGCATCATAATAAACAAAAAGTTGCTGGGTCACCAGCTGAGTGAGATCACCTTAACAAGTCTTGGTCGAATGGCACCTTCCATCAACCGGCGGTACTCCATCAAAAGCCTCCTAAGCGTTTAGATACCATACCCAAACTATCTGCAATTTTGACTAACTGTTGACTTTCTGGACTGTTTTTCCTTAAGTAGTTGCTGGGTATAGCCACTAGCAATGGTCAGAGGAGTGCGAATATCATGAGCGATGTTGCTAATTGTCATATCCAAAGTTTTCTTTTCTTGCTGAACCACAAAGGTTGTTTTATCGAACTCTTGAAACACCTCTTCAACTTCCTCTGTCAGCTCTAGGATACTGGCTGTATGAGCAGACGGAGCTAGCCTGCTACAGCTACCCAGTCGTCGCTTTTGACGAACTTGCTGGGCTACATCTCGAACTGCTTTGCATGGTATCGTATCAGCATCACAGCTAAAAGCAGGCTAATGATAGCAAATAAAAATACTAGAAACAGCATATCACCCCTCCTTTAGCCTCACTCCCAAACCCCAGATGGTCTCGATATATTCCTCGTTCGGATTTAGCTGAACCAATTTCTTACGTAGATTACTAAGGTGAGTATTAAGAGTATTATCTCCTGGTAGATATTCCTCTTCCCAAACAGACTCAAATAAGTCTTCTTTGGTAAAGATTTTCTTTGGAAAACGGAGCAAAAGTTGAAGAATTTGATATTCCTTTTTACTCAAACGTACAACATCATCACCACATGCAACTTCAAATGTATTTGGTAATAATCGAATATCTTTGAAAACCCAAATGTTCTTCCTCAATAGTAGCATTTTGACTACGTAGTTGTACCGTAATGCGGGCAAAAACTTCGTCCAGATTAAAAGGCTTAACGATATAATCGTTAGCTCCATTTAGCAAATACTGACTAACCAGAGCTTTTTCTCCCAATGCCGTTAGCATGACTACCGGTACATGAGTATCAATGCTACGAATCTCTCTCAATACACGGTCACCATTTTTTTGCCAGGAAGCATGATGTCCAGCAAAAACCAAATCAGGTCTTTCATGTTCAAAAACAGCCAGCCCTTCTATTCCAGAATAGGCCGAATATACTTTTATGTTCTTTTTCAAATAGATGGGTTAAAAATTTCGTGAATATCATGATTATCCTCAATTACAAGAATCCTTGCCACAATCATTCTCCTCTAGCTTATTTTTCACTATTAGTGTAACAATGAAAAAGACGTAAGTCAATGACATTCTATTCCCTCGTAAAAACTTTAGAAATATTTTAGAATTTCTTGAAAAATATTTGAAACCTGTTCCTTACAATGAAAGAAAGCAATATTTCTGGATTACACGTAGAAAGGAAGCAAAAGAATGATTAGAGTATTTTGTAGAGTTATCTTTAGAAGTATAAGATTCGCTATTGAGGATTTATAAAAAGGAAAATTCATTTATACTATTTCTTGTTGGGATCGTAACGCTAAAACTTTCCCAGTCCTCATCCAAATCAGTCTAAGATCGGAATGGGCACAAATCAAAAACAAGGCTGAGACATTCATATCTCAGCCTTGTTTCTATTTCACAGACGCTCCGTTAGTCGCGATGACTTCCTTGTACCAGTCAAAGGATTTTTTCTTAGAGCGCTTGAGTGTTCCCCTGCCTTCATTGTCCCGGTCCACATAGATAAAGCCGTAGCGCTTCTACTTCATCTTTGCAATCAGGTTTCGTTTTGAAAATGAGTTTTTTCTGACATTTCTCATGAAAACGATTTACAAAACAATTACAGTATTAATTTATCACAAAGAGATTCACATGTATTAGAATCTGCTCAGAGATGCTCAATCCCTATTGCATAACAGATCTCTTTTTTGAGAAAATTTCACAAACTATAGTAGAATAGGATGTTTAATTATAATTTGCATGCACCTCTAAGACTTGTAGCTGTAGGGAAATCAAACAAAAAGCGATACAAAAATTCTGTATCACTTTTTATTTCATTTAATCAATTTTTCTCAACATTGAGAAGCAGACGAGCTAGTCAAAACAGACAAAGAACTAAGGGCCATGGCAAGACCTGCTAGTTCTGGATTGAGGGTCAATCCCAGTCCTACAAAGACTCCAGCAGCAATTGGAATCCCAAGGATATTGTAGATAGAGGCCCAGAAGAGATTGAGTAGGATCCTGCGGAAGGTCTTTTGACTCATGTCAAAGGCGCGCACAACGCCAAGCAAATCATTTTGCGTGAGCACGATGCCACCGGACTCGATCGCAATATCCGTTCCAGATCCCATAGCGATCCCCACATCCGCGATCGAGAGAGCTGGAGCATCATTGATCCCATCTCCAACAAAGGCGACCTTGCTAGATTCTTGCAGTTTTTGGATGGCGCTAGCTTTTTCTTGAGGAAGGACATCAGCAATGACGGTGTCAATTCCCACTTGCTTAGCAATAGCTTGGGCCACCCGTTCATTATCCCCCGTTAACATGACCGTTTTCAAGCCCCGTTCTTTGAGCTTTTTGATCGCTTCTTTTGAGCTGGCCTTCGGAGCATCTTGAATGGCAATCAACCCAATCACTTGCCCATCCACAGACAAACTGATCACTGTTTTGGCCTGCTCTTGCAACTCTACCATCCGTTTTTCAAGCTCCGGATCCATCGCTGTCCCGTCATGAAGTTTGCCATTTCCCAAGGTCACCAACTGCTGGTCGATCTGACCTTGGACCCCTTTTCCTTCAATCGCTTGGAAGTTTTCCACAGGGGATAACACCAAACCTTTTTCTTCTGCTTGGGATAACACCGCTTGGGCTAGTGGATGTTCTGAAAAAGTTTCAAGACTAGCAGCCAGTGTCAAGACACGCGCTTCATCTCCTACAACATCGGTTACAAGTGGTTGGCCAATGGTAATAGTCCCTGTCTTATCAAACACAACGGTTTGAATCTTTTGCACTTCTTGAAGAACTGTTCCATTTTTAATCAGAACCCCCATCTTGGCACTACGGCCGGTTCCGACCATCAGGGCTGTTGGGGTTGCTAAACCAAGGGCACAAGGACAGGCAATAATGAGGACAGAGACTGCATAGAGCATGGCCTCTTGAAGCGACGCGCCCAGAAGCACGGACCAAACCCAGAAAGTCGCAATGGCCAAAATCGTCACCACTGGAACAAAGATACCTGAAATCTTATCCGTCAAATCTTGAATAGGAGCACGACTGGATTGGGCCATTTTGACAAAGTCCACAATTTGAGATAAGAGGGTCTCACTACCGACTTTTTCAGCCTTAAAGAGAATGGTCCCATTGCTGTTGATAGTGGAGCCGATAACTGCATCACCAACTGATTTTTCCACAGGCAAGCTTTCACCTGTCACCATCGACTCATCAATGGTCGTACTTCCTTCTACAATCGTCCCATCAACCGCAATCTTTTCCCCAGGACGGACCCGAATCAAGTCATCAATTTGGATATCTTCTGCCGCCACCTCGACATAGTTCCCATCACGGAGAACTTGAGCCGTTTTTGCCTGCAAATCCAACAACTTTTCCACAGCCTCGGAGGCATTGTTACGCATCCGTTCTTCAAAGATTTGCCCTAAGAGGATAAAGAAGATGATAAAACCCGCAGCCTCAAAGTATACTGGCTGACCAGTAAAAAGGGCAAATACACTATAGACATAGGCTACCAGGGTTCCAAGAGCTACCAAGGTATCCATATTGGAATGGTGCTTCTTAAATGAGGCCCAGGCACTCTTGATAAAAGGAACTCCTGCTACCAACATGATCGGCGTTGTCGCTAGAAAAGTCCCCCAGCGACTGACTGGATGGGATACAAATCCTGCCATCATCCCGATCATCAAGATCAATAAAGGAAGGGTAAAGATACTAGTAATCCAAAAGCGATCCCGTAAACTTAAGACACGACGGCGTTTTTCCACAACCGTGTAGGAACCCTTTGCATCTTCATTCCACATGAAAACTCGAAGTCCCCTGTTTCTGTCGGGGTAAAGGATATCACCTTATCCACACCGACTTCCAAAGGCTCTAAAATCCCCTGATCTTCAAACAAAATTTCCTTGTAACAGCCGGAAGGATTGACCCGATGGAAGGTGATTTCAGCAGGGATCCCTTTTTGAAGTTGAAATTCTTTGGGACTATAGCCCTTTTCTGCTGTAATACGGATCTTTTGCACTCCGTTTTCCACAACTGCTTTTTGTTTTTCTACCATACCTACTCCTTTATTCCACAATCATGTGACCATGCATCATGTTCATTCCACATGAATACCCATATTCGCCCGCTTTTTCTGGCGTAATTTCAATGACATGTTTTTCACCTAAAGGCAAATCTTCATGAACGCCAAAATCTGGAAAGATCACTTGAGCCAGACATGAAGATGGATCCTTGCGATTAAAGATGATCCGGGCTGGAACATTCTTTTTCAGGACAATGGTTTCAGGCGAATAGCCCCCCATGACTTCGACTTCAATTTCTTGATAACCTGATTTCTGACGAGCGTGGCCGCTTACCTTTTCATGCTCTGCAAAGAACCACCAAGCAATAAAAGCAACCACAAGTAAACAAACAATACTAATCAACAATCCAAACATGGAATTTCCTTCTTTCTATTACATACAATTGCAAGGGACTGTTTCGACAGCCTCTGCTTTCTTTTCTTCCAGGACCTGCTGCAGCTGATTAAGATCTGCAAGCGTAAAGTCACTCGCCTGAATCAAGTTTTCAAGCACCTGGACAATCCTTTTGGAGCAAACCTTGTCTTTCACATCCTCAACGACCAAGTCTAAACTCTGGTCCTGCTTCAACAAAGCCGAGTAAACAAAGGCTTTGCCTGATTTTTCTCTAGTCAAACATCCTTTCTCCACCAAGCGGGTCAAGAGAGTCTTGACCGTCGACTTCGACCAGTCAAAGCGCTCGGACAAGACGGCAATCAAATCCATGCTGGTCTGCTTGCCTTCCATCCAGATAATCTTCATGATGCGCCATTCCGCATTGGAAATTTTGCATGAGCTTCTCCTTTCAAAATCTACATTTGTAAATCTTATGATGCTATTTTACCTCTAAAATTTACATTTGTCAACAAAAGTTTTAAAAAGACAAAATCTTCCTTTGAAGATTTGTCTGGTTCAGCTTTTCGCTCCCTATTTTTATCTCTATAACGTCTCCTGCAAAAGCCTTGGACAGGGGCTGAATAGCCAGCAATGGTCAGATGGAGGCCGTCCCTTGTGTAGTCTGGGCGAAGCTGACCTTCCTCATCCAGAAAAGCATCGTAGAGATCGATAAACTGGACGTTCATGTAGGCGTTAGTCAGCTGGCGATAGGCCTGATTCAGGGCCTGAATCTTTTCATTCTCTGCGGACATAGACCGTGCTCTTGTAGGCG
>BNJS01001040.1_pt1 | contig 17166 bp, 17 predicted proteins | sample 8540461 | NCBI WGS metagenome assembly BNJS01 (sample SAMD00202454, study PRJDB9452) | human saliva metagenome | isolation source: human saliva | place: Japan | reverse complement strand
TTTGGAGGCACGTAATTGTAGGCGCGTAATTTCACAGAGCACTTCCTCTCAGTAAGAGAAGAAAAGAAACTCTATGCTAGTATTTCCTCTCGGCAGAAGAAAAAGATCAGTCAATCATTCCTTGTCAAACGATTATACAACTTATGACAACCCTATCACAGATTATCCGAAGTACGCTTGGATTGGTAGTTCTAGTTTTTGGTCTCGGCAGTTGCACCACGATACAAGATATAGTTTATTTACAACAGATTCCCGAAGAAAAACCAATCACGCTGCAAGCACCGCAAGACATTCGATTGGAACCAGGAGATCAGTTGAGCATTAGCATCCACGGCCGTGACCCTAAGGTGGTGGAAATCTATAATATGCCTACCGTAGCGACAAGCACTGGTGGTTCCACCAAAGCCAACTACACGGTGAATGCGAATGGTCAGATTGATATGATTCAATTCGGTTTGATTCATGTGGCAGGACTCACTCGTGCTGAACTAGCTAATCAGATTAAAAACAAACTCGTGTCGAGTGGCGTGGTGCGTGACCCAGTGGTGGTAGTCGATTTTGCCACAATGTCTTATTCTGTGTTGGGAGAAGTGGCTTCCCCTGGTCGTAAACCCATCGACCGCGACCACATCACCATTATGGATGCTTTGGCACAAGCTGGAGACTTGACCATACAAGGCAAACGCAAAAACGTGCTTGTGTTGAGAAACGAACAGGGAAAACAAACAGCTTATCGCATTGATTTGACAAATCCCGAGAGTGTTTATTCTTCTCCGGTCTACAATTTGAAGCAAAATGACATCATTTACGTAGAACCCACGGCGAAAAAAGCCAATGAGTCTGACAACAACGCCAACACCTTGCGCACACCAGCTTTCTGGTTATCACTTTTCACGTTTACTATAACCTTGGTTGCTTTATTCAAAAAATAAACATCCCCCACTATGCAACGCTCTGCAGAAAATTTTTCACAGAACTCTTCCTTCATATCACAAACTTCAAGTGTAAGCATACTTGAATTGCTTCGTGATGCTTGGTTCTTATGCTTAGCCTATTGGAAATGGTTTTTACTTTCGGTAATTCTCACACTCAGTGGAGCTTATTACTACTTGCTTTGCACCCCTAAAACCTACGTTGCTTCTGCGTCAATTCTCATAAAACCCGACAACAACCGAGGCAACTCTCCCGACCAACTCCTTGCACGTCAACGCATGACTGTTGAAGGGGCGAGCGATGCACAAATGACCAATGAGATACTCGCTTTGAGCAGTGCCACTATCACACGCACTGTTGCAGAGCGATTAAATCTCGATGTGGAATATGCACGTAAAGGTATGTTTCACGACAAAGTGATTTATGGTAGCGAACTCCCCGTGAAAGTTGAATTTCTCAACATAGGTGAAGAACAAAGGGCTTCTTTTGGTCTTTCTCTGCAAGCTGACGGAAGAGTTATTCTAGACGATTTCTCTAAAGATGGCGCTAATCTGCCTGGAACAGTGCTGGGTAAAGTAGGAGAACGCTGTGCGACGCCCGTAGGATTGGTGAAATTAGTAGCCAACACAGGCTATCGTTCAGGAACAACCGACGAATACAAAGTACAGCGCTCTCCCATCACCGCTGTAGCTGCTGGTGTGCGCGGAAGATTCAACATTGCACTGAGGGACAAAGCCTCAACGATTATCGACATTCAATATAGTGACGTCAATACAGCTCGTGCTAAAGACGCCATCGATATGCTCATTTCTGTATACAACGAAAACTGGGTGCGCGACCGTAATCAGATTTCAGTGAGCACGAATAAGTTTATCAAAGAGCGTTTGGCTGTAATTCAACGCGAATTGGGTAGCGTAGACCAAAACATTGCTGGATATAAATCTGCTAACCTACTTCCCGACGTGGAACAGTCTGGAAGTATGGCGGTGACTCAAGCTAATGAAGCAGAAGCAAAAGCTCGCGAACTCTCCACGCAAGTCTACATGACACGCCACGTGAAGGAATATCTCACCGATGGTCGTCACGAAAATCAAGTGCTTCCCTCTAACTCTGGTATCAACAACGCCTCAATTCAAGCACAAATCAACGACTACAACACGCGTTTGTTGGAACGCAATCGTCTCTTAGCCACCTCTTCAGCGCAAAACCCTGCTGTAATGGACTTGGAGACACAGTTGGGATCGATTCGTCGAGGCATCATTCAGTCGCTCGACAACGAACTTGATATGCTCAAAACCCAACAACGCGTCACAGAAGCGAGCCATAGCGAAGCCACCAGTAAGATTTCTGCCAACCCTCGCCAAGCCTCTTATTTACTTTCTGTAGAACGCCAACAAAAGGTCAAGGAGTCGCTATATCTCTTCTTGTTGCAAAAGCGCGAGGAAAACGAACTCTCTCAAGCCTTCACTGCCTACAACACGCAAATCATCGAAACCCCACACATCACAGGCATACCTCCTCAACCTGTTTCGCGCAACATACTTCTCACAGCCCTCCTCATTGGTCTAGCCATTCCCGCGACCATCGTCTTCGGCCGCGAAGCACTAAACACCACCGTGCGTGGTCGCAAAGACTTGGAAGACTATAGTATGCCGCTCGTGGGTGAACTTCCCCTCAAAGGCAAAAAGCGTCCTATTTGGAAACGTTGGCGCAAAGAGAAAATCATTGCGCAACCCAACATGGTCGTTGCCGACCAGAAGCGCGACATTCTCAACGAAGCCTTCCGCACCGTGCGCACCAAGTTGGAATTTACGCTCGGTTTCGATGGAAAGAATAAGGTGGTGATGATTAGTTCCTTGAATCCAGGTTCGGGTAAGACATTCATCACGGCTAACCTTAGTGCTGCTTTTTCTCTCAAAGGAAAGCGCGTGTTGGTGATGGACTTAGACCTTCGTAAAGCATCACTCTCCGACTATGTGGGACAGTACCCAAAGTCGGCATTTCGAACTATCTGTCGGGACAAATTGATGATTGGCACGAAATCATCACTCCTCTCGACCACGTGGACGTTCTCCCTTGTGGTGTCATCCCTCCCAACCCAGCCGAACTTCTCTCCACCGAGCGATTTGCAGAAATGATTAAGGCGGCTCGCGAAGAATATGACATCATCTTCCTCGACTGTCCTCCTGTGGAAATCGTTGCCGATGCCGAAATTATCAATCCACATGCCGATCTCACCCTCTTTGTGGTGCGCGCATCATTGATGGAACGTAGCTATCTCAAAGACATCGAACGCTGGTATGCAGAGAAGAAATACAACAACTTGACCCTTCTCCTCAACGGCACCACAGATGCTCTCGGTCGCTATGGCTATCACAAATATGGCTATGGATATGGTGGCTATGGTTATGGTTACGGATATGGTTCAAAGAAATAAAATCAAGCATAGTATATGCTATTTTGAGTAATTTCCCCCTTGACACAATATGAATGATCCTCTCATCTCCGTTCTAGTGCCTTGCTACAATGTGTCCCCTTGGTTGCATCGTTGTTTAGACAGTATTCGCGCTCAAACCTACACCAATTGGGAGGCAATACTTGTCAATGATGGTAGCAAGGACAACACTGCAGAGATATTAGAAGAATACGCCAAACACGATAGCCGTTTCAAAGTCATTCATCAAGAAAACCGTGGGCATTCTGGTGCGAGAAACACAGGGTTAAAGCATTTGTCTGGTGAATGGATGACGTGGATTGATGCAGATGATGCAGTCACACCAGACTACTTAGCAGACTATGTGAAAAGCGCAACGATACAACATACGGATGCAATACCGTGTGATTTAGTTATAACCAAAAACCTCTGCGTATATGAATCAGGAGAACGCAGCGTAATAGGAAAACTCGACGATGCCGTTTACGATGTCAAAGACTATGTTCCTCACATTCTCCCCAATGCTATTTATGGAGGAACTAGAATACTTCTTCAAGCCCAGCTTATCAAAGAGAACAACTTACAATTTGACGAGTCCGTAGTCTATGCCGAAGACTATCTCTTTCTTCAAGAAGCTATTCTACGTGCCCGACGCATTCACACCATCGCAAAATCTGGATATATCTATTATATCAGAAATTCAGATAGTTCGGCACACAATTCAAGGGGAACCATAGCACAAGAAACAGCACTGTTTCGACACAGGATTTCTCTCAACAGAGAAATGCAACAAAGGTATCCTCATTCAGCAAAACTATTGGCTTCAGAACTAACAAATACCCTCAACAGAGTGTTCAATGCCCTTTACTACACTCCTGGCATCGGGTGTAAACAGTGGAAAGAAACCCTCGAGAATCTAAACATAACCCCAAAAGACATCCATTCGTCACAATTACTGAAGCGCATACAACATAAAATGCTCTTCCACAAGCACTATCGTCTTTTGCAACTCTGTTATCAGCTAGAGCAAATCAAAAATCAAGTAAAACTGCGACTAGCCCAATGGCTAAAACGCTGATAAGACACACTACCCCCCAATCTGTTCAGAAACTAATGACCGACAGGGGATAATATGCTCCTACAACGAAGAAAAAAACGAATGATACAAAAGCGTCAATCTCTCCTAAACAAAGATGCTACACCCAACGAAAGCACTGCCCCTTCGCCACAAGAGGAGAGAGTGTTCAGTGCTCGACGTGCATCGCGTAATGCTTCATTGTTGATGCTCCGATCGGTTATCACCATCATCATCGGCTTGTTCACCTCACGCATCACATTGAATGCACTGGGGGTGGAAGATTATGGTATCAACGTAGTAATAGGTGGATTGCTCCCTGCTTTCACTTTCATAGCAAGCATTCTAGCCTCAGCCACTTCTCGATTTCTTACTTTTGAAATTGGTAGAGGAGACGAACAAGCCATTCGCGAAACCTTCACTGCTACTTTCTTTGCTCATTTGTTGTTGGCTATCATTTTGGTTGGTGTATGCGAGGTTGCAGGCATCTACATTTTGCATCATAAACTTTCCATCCCTGCAGAGAGGATGAACACAGCTATGATAGTGTTGCAATTCTCCATTCTAGGCATATTTTTAGGCATCACTCAAGTCCCCTATGGTGCAGTCATTGTCGCTAGAGAAAAATTCACCATCTATGCCTACACTTCATTGGTAACGGCGATATACTCACTGTTCTCTGCCATCTATGTGAAATACACCTCCATGGACAAACTCGTCGTTTATACAGTGCTAGGTGCCATCTCCAATGTTGCTGTCATAGTATATCTACGCTACTATTGCATACAGAAATTCCAAGAGGTTCACCTCCTACGGCGTGTACCCTTCTTACGCCTCAAACCCATTCTGTCTTTTGTGGCATGGGAACTTTTTGGCAATTTCTGCTTAGCTATTTTCAATCAATCGCGAAACTATCTCGTCAATATCTTTTTTGGACTACGCTATAACACCTCCACCAGTGTTGCCACCACTGTATCAGGGTCTGTGGCTAGTTTTACTAGTCCCATACAAACGGCCTTCGCTCCCTCAGTAACGAAACAATATGCACAAGGCAATCTCACTGAGATGCAGAGAGCACTGAACACTAATTTATTGTTTACCTCTATCGTATTCTCCTTGTTTGCCGTACCCATAGCCTTCAATGCCGAAACGCTCTTCCAACTATGGTTAGGCTCGGTGCCGATAGATGCTGCTCACGTATTGCGCTTCATACTACTTTCCACCTACTTTGCTATAATGAGTGAACCCTTTTTCAAGAGCATTCACGCTACAGGGAAAATGCAACTCACCTCCATTATAGGAGGACTTTACGTGCTGGCGCAATTCATCATCATTTATTGGCTTTATAGCACCTATCACAACTATCTCTATGCTTTCATAGTGATTGCTATTGGAGGTTTTGGTGAGATATTTCAACGTGCTGCCATTCTTAAAAGTGTGCTCCCAGAGTTGCCTCAGCGACCATTATTCCTCACCATAGCTAAGGTTTCCTTCACCGTATTGATAGCCACTCTCCCTGTTTTTGCCATAGAAGGATATATTTCTCATTCATTCTTACGATTAGTGCTCACCACATTGCTCTACATCGTTTCTCTGGGAGGCTTAGCTTATACATTGATTCTCTCAAAACAAGAACGCACTACCCTTCTTGCATTCCTGCAGAAATATCTTCAAAAATTCAACCTCCGTAAAAAGCGTCAATAGGTTGATGCTATAAATTCAGTCATCACTATGACCCAGTTTCACCACATAGCCTACGCCTGCAATGAACCCTACGCACAATATGTCGCTGTAAAACGGGCATCAGGGAAAGCCCTTCCCCAAAGACGAAATAAATGCAGCGAAGCATATCGTTAATACTTCAAAACTTACTCTCTCACGCGTGTGCACGCGCGCATACACTGTAATTTTGTTTTTTTGCTATCACAAGTGTCACACTTACGTTCGCAGCACACTAAAAGTAAACCACTTACGCCTACAGTTTAACATATAACCACGTTTCACCCGTCCACAAAGCTAAAACGACGGCTTGTTTTCATCAAAACGACGACTTGTTTTCACTAAAACGACAACTTGTTTTCATCAAAACGACGGCTTGTTTTCATCAAAACAAGACCAAAAACCTTCTTTCAATGCCCTCAAAAAGCAATAGCAACAAACCTCTTTGCCCCTTGCTGTGACACTTGTGACAGCAAAAAACATAAAACTCCTGTAATGCGTACGCGTGCGCGCGAGGAGATTTGCCCGTGCGCTATCCATTGCCCCCCCATCGGTCATTAGATTCTAAATTGATTTCATCAGACATCTCTCCATTTATGCCTTCTCTCTCTCTGATTGTTCCTATCTACAACGTGGCAGAATATCTCTCCGCCACACTCGACAGCATTGCCCGGCAAACGCTATCTCATTTTGAGGTGATTTTGGTGGACGATGGGAGCACCGATGGCTCTCGAGAGATAGCCGAGGATTTTTGTCAACAACAGCCGCATTGGCAACTCATTACCCAAACACAACAGGGGGTGAGCGTGGCACGCAATGTAGGCACGCAGCAAGCTTCGGGCGATTTTGTGGCTTATTTGGATGGCGATGATTGGCTCTGCCCTCAAACATTGGAAACACTGCTTCGTGAAGCCGAGCACAGTGGAGCCGATATGGTGCAATCTGGATTTTTCTATGCCTACTCTGATTATTTGCTCTACGACAATCGGAGACAACAGCCACAAGACGCAGCACAGCACTTTGACACTGAAATGGCACTGGCAGCTTTGTGTCAACCGCATCCTGTGCTCAACAATTTTCTTTGGGCTAAAGTGATGCGGAGAGACATCGCTCTGGCTTGTCCCAATCCTCCGGGTCGCGTGGCACAAGATGCCTTTGTGATGCACGAAATGGTGGCACGTTGCTCCAAAGTGGTTTGTATGTCTCAACCTCTGTGGTTTTATCGTCAGCGAAACACGGGACTTTCGGGACGTTTTTCCATCAAACGCAAGGATTTACTCGAGGCTTATGAGGCACGCATCAACTTCTGTCAACACACACAACGCACGCATCTCCTCGAGTGGGTAATTCCTGAATATCTCCATCAGATATTCCTACACTGCGCAGCAGCAAAGCGCACAAAAGATAAAGAAACTTGCTTGGTGTTTGAACAGTATGCGCAAAATGCCCAACAACAATATGCGCCATTGATTGAACAATATGCTCCTCATCTTTGGACAAAACTACGCTTCAAACAGCATCCTCTTGTCAATTTGGCACTACGCATCAAAAACAGGTTAATGCCAACGTCAATGCTCCAGTTCTCTTATACTAATCACCCATAATATGCGCCTTTTCATCGCTGTTCACTATTTGGAGATTGGAGGAGTGGAAACAAGCCTCATCAATCTTCTCTTGGCACTCAACCCTCAACGGGTTGAGGTGGATTTACTGGTCTATGATCCACGAGGAGAAATGATGGAATTCATCCCTAGTTGGGTGAAACAAATCGAAGCTCCCAAGGCTTATCGCTACATAGAGCGTCCCCTAAAAGAGACACTTCTGGCTGGAGAATGGCGAATGGTGTGGACAAGACTGCGCGCGAAATGGGCAATGCGACAATACAGCAAACAGCATCAACCCAAAGATGGTAGTGCAATTTTTGGCTATATTGGTCAGTATGTCACCCCTATTTTGCCTTCGCTTACGCATCTTGGTCACTATGACTTGGCCATTTCTTATCTCACTCCCCACAACATTGTGTTGCAGAAGATCAATGCGAGCAAAAAAGTGGCGTGGATTCACACAGACTACAGCACCATAGATGTCAATGCAACCTTGGAATTGCCTGTTTGGAAGGGATTTGACCACATAGTGAGCATTTCCGACCACGTGAGCGAAACTTTTTGCTCGGTGTTTCCTTCGCTTCGTCCCAAGTTGTTGCGCATCGACAATGTGCTGACCACAGACTTTGTGCGACAACGCGCACGCAGAGAGCGTCCTGACGATATGCCTTTGTACAAAGATGCGGTGCACTTGCTCACCATTGGTCGCTTTCCTATCCCAAAAACATCGAAAGCATTCCACGCTTCTGCCGATTGCTTCGCGAAAAAGGCATCAACGTGCATTGGTTCATCATTGGCTATGGCGACAGCACGCTCATAGAGCAAGCACTTACACAAGAAGCTATGAGCGGCTACGTGCATATATTGGGTAAACGCGCTAATCCTTATCCCTACATCGCGCATTGCGACTGGTATGTGCAGCCTTCACGCTATGAGGGAAAGTCGGTGGCTGTGACAGAAGCGCAGATATTGTGCAAACCTGTCATCATTACCGCTTATCCCACAGCTGCATCACAGGTGCAAGACGGCAAAGATGGGGTGATTGTTCCCCTCGACTCTCCCGAACACACAGCAGAAGGGATGGCTAAGACACTAGAAGACACTACACTCCAACAACAACTCACCGACTATCTCTCCACTCACAACTACGGCAATGAGCAAGAGGCAGAAAAGGTGATGCAACTTATGGAATAAACCCCAATCGGACTTTTACAGTCTTTCTCATATCAAAATGTTATGATTCCACGCATTATTCATTATTGCTGGTTTGGAGGAAATCCCTTACCCAAATCTGCACAACGCTGCATTGCATCGTGGCGAATATTTATGCCCGATTGTGAGATTTGCGAATGGAACGAGCAAAACTTTGATGTAAATGCTCACCCCTATACTCGTGCGGCTTATGCAGCCGGAAAATATGCTTTCGTCAGCGACTTTGCGCGCTATAAAATACTCGAAGAATGGGGTGGCATCTATTTCGACACTGATGTTGAAATGGTGGCTTCCATAGATGATTTGCTTAAGTTGGGTGCATTTATGGGAATAGAGTTTGGCATGCCTGTCTCTGTAAATCCAGGTTTAGGTTTTGCTTTTCCAGCTCACCACCCTTTTCTTGAGGAAATGTGTGACTTTTATGCTCAACAATCGTTCTCCAACGGAAATGGTAACAACAACACAGGAATAGTCGTGCCAGGAACCACACAACGATTAGTTCAACACGGCTTTGTGCGCGAAATCGCTATCAAGAAGTGGCAGGTATATCTCTCTATCCCCCAGAATTCTTTGACCCAATGGACAATGCCACTGGACGCATAAAACAAACTCCCAACACGCGCACCATTCACCGCTACGACAGAACATGGAGTGCACAAAAACCTCTGTATATTTGGCTCTCACGTCTTTGGCATCGTAGTTGGCTCTATCGACTCATCAAATAACGTCATCACTAACTATCTCATTTACTTATGTTTGACGCTTCACTCTACAGCCCTTTATTCTTTAGTTTCTTCTGTTTGTGGGGACTATTTGTGGGGGTGCAGTATTATAATTCCAAAGGAATGTTGCAAACTCAACGACAGGAGTCTGCTCTTGTGGGGTGGGTAGTGGCTTTGATGATAGCTATATGGTTAGGCATGCGACCCAATAGCGGGACTTATTTTGGCGATACTGCAAACTATGCAATAATATTCAGGGCATTTCAACCCGCAGATTTTGTGATAGATTTCAAAAAAGAATGGTTGTGGGACAGTCTTTACTATATCACTAAAAACTTAGGATATGATATACATTTCTTGTTCACAGTTGTCTCCCTGCTCTATATGGTCACAGGCTATGCAGCCATACGCATACTGATTCCTCACAAACCCATCATCACACTGATTCTTTTCTGTGGGTCGCTGATGTTTTTTTCATTTGCGACCAATGGACTTCGTAATGGCCTCGCTTGTCATATCACACTCTTAGTTTTTGTTTTATACTTCAAAGAGCAAAGGATACTCGCAGCTGTTATTGCCTTTTTGGCTTATAGCATTCACCACAGTGTGGGTATTCCCCTGGCAGGGTTCATCTGTAGTCTATTTATCTACAAACGTCCACACTGGAGCATCATTATTTGGGGACTTTCAATTGTGGCATCATTACTATTAGGCAATAGTTTGACAGGTTTTATAGAACAATTTAGTGTTGATGAACGTTTGCAGGGCTATACTAACCTTGAACAAGGCGGTGAAGGCGTACAATTTTCTTCGTATGGTTTCCGCTGGGACTTCTTGGCTTATAGTGCTATGCCTATTGTATTGGGATACTACACGATATTAAAAAAACGCATCACCGACAACTGGTATTCGGTGTTGTTTTCCACTTATTGTTTGGCCAACGCGTTCTGGGTGATATTCATTCGTGCGGCCTTCTCCAACCGGTTTGCTTATCTTTCGTGGTTTATGTATCCTATTGTCGTGGCTTACCCACTCTTTTTCTTCAAACTCTGGAATGATCAAGACAAAAAGGTGGGACAAATCATATTAGCCTATGTAGGATTTACTGCAGTAATGCAATTCTTGTATTGGTAGGTTTTTCCTTCTTTGAGGATTTGTTTCTATCAATTCTTCTCATCGACTTGTTCTAACTACATTATATATGCCAACCCTCACAGTTTTCACCCCCACCTTCAACCGCGCTCATCTTATTGGACGCGTATATGAAAGTTTGTGCCGACAAACTTGTCAAGATTTTGACTGGTTGGTCATTGATGACGGTTCTACTGACAACACGCGTGAAGTGGTGGAAGGTTTTATCAAAGAGCAATGCATCCCCATACGCTACATTTGGAAAGAAAATGGAGGACTCTACACGGGCTACAACACGGCTTATGCAGAAATAACTTCTCCACTCAATGTTTGCATCGACAGCGACGACTTTATGCCAGATGCAGCAGTGGAGAAGATTATCAACACGTGGAAGGAACGAGGTGGAGAACAATATGCAGGCATTATCGGGCTTGATTTCTATGCAGACTCTAAGCAACCCATTGGCGGCTATTTCCCAAAAGAATTAGAAGAAACATACCTTTATGATTTGTTTTTACATAAGATACATCTGGGAGATGCCAAACAAGTGATGCGCACCGATGTTATGCGTAAAGTAGCCCCACAGATAGGATTTCCTGGAGAAAAAGATTTTAATCCTTATTATATGCTAGTCCAAGTTGGTAGTGAATTACCTTTGTTAGTTCTCAATGACAATCTATGCTTTGTGGACTACCAAACAAATGGTATGGCGGCAAATATTTTCAAACAATACTACCGTTCTCCATGGAGCTTTATGAAAATGCGACAATTGGAAATGCTATTAAAACGCAATACATTGCGCAACCTGCTGCGTGTGAATATTCACTATGTGTCTAGTTGCATCATTGCGCGCAACAAAAACTGGCTGAAAGATTCCCCAAAACCTTTACTAACACTGCTGATGGCTCCTTTCGGCTTGCTGCTCTATCTCTTGATTTTATGGAAAAATAAAGCGTAACGTCTTCCATAGCTATAAGTATAGACATCTCATACAAGACACCTAGTACCCATCTATTTAAAGAATAACTTCTCACTTAACTCATCATTACAATATCATAGTGGCTACACCTCTTCGCATCCTTCACGTGATTACTTCTCTTCGCACTGGCGGAGCGGAGCGGCTGATGGTGGACTTATTGCCACGATTGCGAGAAAAAGGCCTAGAAATTGAATTGGCAGTATTCGATGGCACCGAAACGTACTTCTATGATGTCATAAAACAACAAGGCATTACCATTCATTCTCTTGGCATGGGGATTAAAGCGATGCACTCTCCATGGTGCATTCCTGCACTGCGCCGACTGATTCAACAATTTGAGGTGGTACATACCCACAACACTCCTTGTCAATTTTTCACGGCTCTGGCTGCTATTGGTCTTAAAAATCCACCGCAACTAGTGACAACGGAGCACAATACAACCAATCGCCGCAGAAAATACTCCTTACTGAAATCAATAGACCGATGGATGTATAGTCGCTACACACATATTATAGGAGTAAGCGAAAGTGCAACGCAAGCACTATTAGACTACTTACCTCATCTGTCACAATGTCAAACCATAAACAATGGCATCGACGTAAGAAGTTTTCAACAAGCTCTCCCAGCAGAAGACTTGGTGCATCAATTCTCGGAGGTGAAACGGTTGGTGATAGCAGCTGCATTTCGTGCACAAAAAGACCACGAAACAGCCATTTGCGCTTTGCATCATCTTCCTCAAGAATATCATTTATTGTTAGCAGGTGATGGGGAACGACGCAGAATAGTGGAAAGTTTTGTAGAATCCCAAAATCTTTCACACCGAGTGCATTTTTAGGGAATCGTCAAGACGTGGCAGCGGTGCTCAAAACGGCTGACGTTGTGGTGATGTCAAGCCATTATGAGGGGTTATCACTCTCTTCTTTAGAGGGTTTGGCTTCTGGTCGTCCTGTTGTGGCAAGCGATGTTCCCGGACTTCGAGAAATTATTGGTGGTGCTGGAATCCTCTTTCCACAAGGTGATGCTCTAGATTTAGCCAATAAAATCATAGCACTCGAACAAGATGAGGTTTATCGCCAACAAACTATTGAGAGAGGAACAAAACGCGCATGGCAATACGATATTTCCACTATGGTCGATGCCTACTATCAAGTCTATCATGACATTGCCAAGACCAAAATCATTCGTATCTCCACTGTTCCCATTTCACTCAATGTTTTTTGCAAAGGACTTCTTCAAGAGCTTTCAAACGACTATGAAGTAGTGGCAGTGTCCTCTCCAGGTGCAGACTTGGAGGAAGTAGAAGTACGCGAAAAAGTTCGCACCATTACCGTGCCAATGCGGCGCCACATTTCTCCTCTCCACGATTTAATCTCACTCTGGCAACTCTTCTGGCTTTTCAGAAAAGAGCGTCCCACCATGGTGCACAGCATCACCCCGAAAGCAGGACTGCTCTCGATGATAGCTGCAAAGTTGGCTGGTGTCCCCATCAGATTACACTCTTTTACTGGTCTCATCTGGCCGACTGCACGCGGTTTAAAGCGCAAAATCCTTGTAACTACTGACAAATTGCTCTGCGCTTGTGCCACTCATCTCAATCCCGAGGGACAAGGTGTTGCCAATGATCTGCAAGCACACATCACGCACAAGCCGTTGACGGTATTGGGACACGGCAATGTGCGCGGGATAGATTTTGACTTCTACAAATCGACACCAGACATTGAGCTAGCGGCGCAACAATGCAGAGTAGATTTGGGGATTCCTTCTGATGCTTTTGTCTTTCTCTTTGTTGGAAGAATGGTGCGCGACAAAGGTATTGTTGAACTCTTAGAAGCCTTCAAGAACCTAACTGAAAGCTATTATCAAAAGAGTCATACTTCTTCTCCCATTTCCCTTCTGCTCGTGGGTAACGAAGAGGAGCACCTTGACCCGCTTCCCCCTTCCACCCAACAACTCATCAACACTCTCCCCAACGTCTACCGTTTGCCTTTTCAAACAGACGTTCGTCCCTTCTATGTCACTGCACAAGCACTCGTATTTCCCAGCTACCGCGAAGGATTTCCCAATGTTGTGTTGGAAGCAGGAGCTTTCGCACTCCCTAGCATCGTGACCGACATCAATGGTTCGCGAGAAATCATCACCAACGGAGACAACGGTCTTGTCATTCCTCCTCAAAACATCAAGGCACTCACCCAAGCTATGCAAACTCTGCTCCACACTCCACACCTAAAATCTATGGGAGAAGCAGCTTATCGCAATGTGCAACAACATTTCTCCAAAGCTCTCGTGTGGCAACACCTCAAAGACTATTATCAACATTTGTTCCTATAATCCCAAATCGGTCAATTACTAATCGTACTATAACGGTCTAATGACCGATTGGGGATAATAGCTTAGCTCCTTTTGGGGAGATATACGCATCATCATCAAAACTATTTTATGAAAACTCCCATCTATCTCTGCTTAGCACACATGGGCGGTGGAGAACAACGCTACATTCAGGAGGCTTTCGACACCAACTGGGTAGTGCCTCTTGGACCTAACGTGAATGGATTTGAGAATGACTTGGCAGAATTTCTTCAACAATCCTCCACCAGTTCACTTTCTACCACCTCCATCTCTCCAGATTCCTGCACCTCCAAGCACACCCCTCACGTTTGTGCACTGTCTTCAGGCACAGCAGCTCTACATTTGGCAATGGTGCTCCTCGATATCAAAGCTGGAGATGAGGTGATCTGCCAAAGTTTCACCTTCGCAGCTTCTGCCAACCCCATCACCTATCAAGGGGCAACGCCTGTTTTTGTGGACAGTGAACCCGACACATGGAATATGTCTCCACAACTGTTGCAAGAAGCCATCGAAGACAGAATTTCAAACAGGGAAGAAACCCAAAGCCATCGTAGTGGTGCACCTTTATGGTATGCCAGCCAAGATGAAAGAAATCGTGGAGATTGCAACTCACTACGACATCCCCATCATCGAAGATGCTGCTGAAGCCTTGGGTTCTACCTATGACGGACAACAATGTGGCACCTTCGGACACTTCGGAGTGTTGAGTTTTAATGGTAATAAGATGATTACCACGGGAGGAGGTGGCGCCATTATTTGCCCCACAGCCGAAACCAAACAGCGTGCGCTCTTCTTTGCCACGCAAGCACGCGAAAACTACCCCTACTATCAACACGAACACATCGGCTACAACTACCGATTGAGCAACATCAGCGCAGGCATCGGACGCGGACAAATGGAAGTGTTGCCACAACACATCGCTCACCACCAGCATCTTGCTGAAATTTACGCGCAAGCCTTTGCTTCTTGTCCTCACATCACACTCCACACCAACCCCAATGACGCTTTTTCAAGCAACTATTGGCTCAACACCATCCTCATCTCTCCCGAAGCTGCATGCACACCCGACGAGATAAGAGAGATGCTTGCCGCTCAACAAATAGAAACACGTCCCTTGTGGAAACCCATGCATCTTCAACCAGTCTTCCAAAATGCACCCTCCTACACCAATGGGGTAAGCCAATCTCTCTTTGAACGCGGGTTGTGTTTGCCCAGCGGTCCATGGGTTAGTCCCGAAGATGCACTACTGATAGTCCAAAACATCTGCCAACGCACACAATGTTAAGCTGGACTCTGTGCCATATTCTTCACCCTTTTTCCACGTTTAATGCCATCATTTTCCTGTTATTCTATGATCAGTGCAATCCAAATTGGCAAAATGGTATCTCTCACAAGACGCTCTTCCTTATTGGTATTTGTTACTTGCCGACAGTTTGACACTCATCATTGCTGGAGTCATCGCCTATTCCATCAATCATAGGCCTCATCTTTCTCAAATTCCCAGTCTTCTTCTCACCCTCGCAGTCTATCTTCCATTCTATCTCATCGGATTCATCATCTTTCGCACCTACAGAGATGCCGTAAGACGCATTGAAATGACCGCACTCATCAGGGTAGGAGCAGCCATCATACTAGGCTCTTTCTTTGTGTTGATCATGCGCATCTACTTCCACAGCGATCTTGTTGTTTCCACCATCAGAGTGCGTGATTTAGCTTTCCCAAGGTGCACTTGCCATTGTCATTATGACAGGATTTCGCATCTGGGTAAGAGTCATCTACGAAAACTATATTCGCAACCATCGTCCCAACATCTATGGTCTATCCAACAATGATTTGCTTGACATAGAACTCTTTTCCTTGCTCCCACGCAAAGAAATAAATATCGACATGATGTGTGTTGCAGAAAAAATGCAAGGAAAACGCATCCTCATCACAGGAGCTGCAGGAAGCATCGGAAGCGAATTAGTACGCTTGATTGCTAACTTCCAACCGCAAAATTTGTTGTTACTTGACATTGCAGAAACTCCTCTCCATAGTGTGCGACTTATGTTGCAAAAGCAATTCCCACATATTGACTGCTCTACTATTGTTTGCAACATCTGTCACAAACACCGCTTAGAACAACTCTTTCAAAAATATAAACCTGAAATCGTCTTTCACGCAGCAGCCTATAAGCACGTGCCAATGATGGAAGACAACCCAACAGAAAGCATCCTCAACAACGTGGATGGTACAGTGAAACTGGCCAATCTCTCAATAGAATATGGCGTCAAGACCTTTGTAATGGTAAGCACTGACAAAGCTGTCAATCCCACTAACGTGATGGGATGTTCCAAACGCATTTGCGAGATATACTGCCAAAGCCTCAACAACGACAAACGTAATATCCACAATTGTCAGTTTATTACCACTCGTTTTGGCAACGTTCTGGGTTCCAACGGCTCGGTCGTACCTATTTCGCGAACAAATTCGCAATGGAGGTCCTGTCTACGTCACACACCCAGATATAGAACGCTACTTTATGCTTATTCCCGAAGCTTGCAAACTCGTGCTTCAAGCGGCTACTATTGGCAAAGGAGGTAAAATCTATGTTTTCGACATGGGACACCCCGTGAAAATTGTTGACTTAGCCAGACGAATGATTGAACTGAGTGGCAAATCTAACATCCAAATAGCCTACTGCGGACTCCGTCCTGGAGAAAAGTTATACGAAGAATTGCTCAATGATGCTGAACGCGTAGAACCCACTCCCTATGAACGTATAAGCATTGCTAGAGTCAGAGAATATGTGTTTGACGAAGTACAAACCGCCATTCAAGAACTCATAAAAACGGCGCTGAGTTATGATGCTACTCAAACAATTGAAATGATGAAGAAAATTGTTCCGGAATATAAGCCCCAATCGGTCTAATGACCGATTGGGGCTTATCAAATACCTCCTTCAATTCCTATAAGAACTAAGAGAGGACAGATGATGAAAAAAGCCTATTGCTGTTTCAGCACCATAACGC
>BNJS01001853.1_pt1 | contig 17197 bp, 14 predicted proteins | sample 8540461 | NCBI WGS metagenome assembly BNJS01 (sample SAMD00202454, study PRJDB9452) | human saliva metagenome | isolation source: human saliva | place: Japan | reverse complement strand
AAAGGTGTTAGATTTCTATTCCCACTTAATTATCACTTCAGGTAATCAAAAAAATAAGAAAGAAAAATCTATTTAATAATAAAACGCATAATATCAAGTTTTTTTAGATAACTGATACTATGCGTTTTTTTACTGATTTTAAAGAATGTTTGTATAGTCTTGAAAAAGATTTTTTTAATATGAATTTTGATGGTTTTCATTATAGATAATACTTTTTCTGTAACAAAAATAGAATCCATAGAAAATCAGGGGATAAAATATAAAAAAATGAACAAGTTGAATATTATAATTTTTTTGAAATTCGAAAAATGTTATAAAAACGTAATTTTTTTCAGACAATAGTTCTTTATTTGCATTAAATATAATAATTATAAAATAAAATGAGCTATCTATCCGTATATATATATATATATATATACGGATAGAGTTAGCTTTTATGATAAAAAAATTTTTGAAAAATAATCTATTGATTTATTTAATAAGAAGAGTATTATAGAATATAATAAAATATTTAACATGGAGGAAATCAGATGTTTTATAAAGATAATCACAATCGTGAAAAACAATTACGTTTTTCTATTCGTAAAGTAAGTTTTGGTGCTGCTTCAGTAGCTGTAGCGGCTCTTTTGATGTTTCTAGGAAATGGTGCTGTAGAGGCATCAGAGCAACAAAATTCTACGAACGAAGCTATTTTGGGAGTTACAAGCCCAAATAGAGATGAAAGTATATCGACTGACTCTAAAATAAAAGAAGGAAATAAGGAGGCTGATAAAAAAAATTCCGTAGAAGAAAACAAGCAACCTCTTGCTAAATCTGAAAAAGAAAATAGGGAATCAGTAATTCCTACTGATACTCCAACAACATTGAATACTGAGACAAATCAAGAGAAACCTGCGGTTTTGAAACGAGTTCGTAGATCAAATCCAGATAGTGGGATGGATAGTTCTACCACTAATGATGATCCTTCGGCAAATAAAGTATTTGAAGCGCCAGCAGAGGGAGCTAGTCTGGATGAATTGAAAGCAAAACTAAACGAATTGGAAGATTCAGTTGAAAATAATGACAAAATTAGAGATATGGACACTGTTGGTAACTCTAAACAAGTAAAAAAAGGAACAGTTAATGAAATTAATGAATTTGCTGGGTGGAAAGCTGTAACAGAAAATGGAGAAACAGGAAAATTTGCAATTGCAAGAAAAACAGAAGGTGGAGTTTTTCCATTAGAAACAGTAAATACTGTTCGTACAATCACAAGAAATCGAGAATACTATTATGACACCTATGTTAGAGAACAAGCATTTGATCGAACTGGTGATTATATGCTATTTCTATCAAAAGTTAGAACTTTAGCGGACCAAGAGGAACCAACATTTGATGGTCAACCGTATAAAGAAGATAGGGAAGGAGGTGGAATTGCAAGAGGTGTTAAGGGATTTAATGGTATTGAAAAAAGACATTTAAAAGCTTATTCATCTGAAACTGGTTCTACAGTAAAAAAATTTCCTTTAAGACAGGGTATTCTGGTGATATCAATGGAGGAAAAAGCAAAAATATAAAGTAGAAGTTATGATTGATGAAAATGGGGTGAAGAAAAACAATTTATACTAAAAACTTTTTTTCCCCCAACAGATAATAAGAAGGATGACGATGCAATTATAACACCGGCGAGAGACGGAGATAGGAATAAGACAGAGTATCTAAGAAATTTATATAATAATAAGACACTAGATAAAGAGCAAGTTGAAGCAAAAATGGCAGAGGAGCCGAACAAGCCAAATGGAACACCAGGGACATTCACAAGTAAAAATATTGTTCTACCAAAAGGAGTAACAGATTATACTGTTCGTATTAGTTCCGCTGATAATCAACGTTTAGGAATGGGATATCAATCTCCTCATAACCATTATGCACTTCCTATTTCTGGATTAGAATTTAGTATTAGTCAGGATACGAGTAACCTAGCTAAGAATCTCTTGCAGAGAATATATAATAAATTAAAAGAAACAGAGTCTACAGATAAAAGTCAAAAGACAGGTGATAGTGCTAGCAATTATGAAAATAAATTAAATGAGATCGATGCTTTATTGAAATCCAGTGATTTAAAAACAACAGCAGAATATAAAAGATTATCTTTGGATTTATTAAACGCTAAGGAACAGTTAAAAGAAGTGACGCCAGCTGCCCCAGCTGTAGCAAGTGACGAAGCAAACGCACGAGTAACCGTAACGCCAAGTGCAGATGCAGACCGAGTAGAAGTTACAGTAGGAAACTCAACAGTGGTCGCAACGAAAACTGGCTCAACATGGAGTCTATCACCAGCTAAAGACGGTGTAAGTGTAGATCCAACAAGCGGAGTAATCACTGTAGCACACAATGCAGCAAGTGCAGGAACACAAGTCAGCGCAACTGCTAAACACGGAAACAGTGATGCAAGTACAGCCTCAACAGCAAACTTACCAGCCAAAGAAACAACACCAGCAGCACCAACAGTAGTAAGTGACGAAGCAAACGCACGAGTAACCGTAACGCCAAGTGCAGATGCAGACCGAGTAGAAGTTACAGTAGGAAACTCAACAGTGGTCGCAACGAAAACTGGCTCAACATGGAGTCTAACACCATCTAAAGACGGTGTAAGTGTAGATCCAACAAACGGAGTAATCACTGTAGCACACAATGCAGCAAGTGCAGGAACACAAGTCAGCGCAACTGCAAAACACGGAAACAGTGATGCAAGTACAGCCTCAACAGCAAACTTACCAGCCAAAGAAACAACACCAAATGCACCAACAGTAGCAAGTGACGAAGCAAACGCACGAGTAACCGTAACGCCAGAGTGCAGATGCAGACCGAGTAGAAGTTACAGTAGGAAACTCAACAGTGGTCGCAACGAAAACTGGCTCAACATGGAGTCTATCACCAGCTAAAGACGGTGTAAGTGTAGATCCAACAAACGGAGTAATCACTGTAGCACACAATGCAGCAAGTGCAGGAACACAAGTCAGCGCAACTGCAAAACACGGAAACAGTGACGCAAGTACAGCCTCAACAGCAAACTTACCAGCCAAAGAAACAACACCAAATGCACCAACAGTAGCAAGTGACGAAGCAAACGCACGAGTAACCGTAACGCCAAGTGCAGATGCAGACCGAGTAGAAGTTACAGTAGGAAACTCAACAGTGGTCGCAACGAAAACTGGCTCAACATGGAGTCTATCACCAGCTAAAGACGGTGTAAGTGTAGATCCAACAAGCGGAGTAATCACTGTAGCACACAATGCAGCAAGTGCAGGAACACAAGTCAGCGCAACTGCAAAACACGGAAACAGTGACGTAAGTACAGCGTCAAGAGCAAACTTACCAGCCAAAGAAACAACACCAAATGCACCAACAGTAGCAAGTGACGAAGCAAACGCACGAGTAACCGTAACGCCAAGTGCAGATGCAGACCGAGTAGAAGTTACAGTAGGAAACTCAACAGTGGTCGCAACGAAAACTGGCTCAACATGGAGTCTAACACCATCTAAAGACGGTGTAAGTGTAGATCCAACAAGCGGAGTAATCACTGTAGCACACAATGCAGCAAGTGCAGGAACACAAGTCAGCGCAACTGCAAAACACGGAAACAGTGATGCAAGTACAGCCTCAACAGCAAACTTACCAGCCAAAGAAACAACACCAAATGCACCAACAGTAGCAAGTGACGAAGCAAACGCACGAGTAACCGTAACGCCAAGTGCAGATGCAGACCGAGTAGAAGTTACAGTAGGAAACTCAACAGTGGTCGCAACGAAAACTGGCTCAACATGGAGTCTAACACCATCTAAAGACGGTGTAAGTGTAGATCCAACAAGCGGAGTAATCACTGTAGCACACAATGCAGCAAGTGCAGGAACACAAGTCAGCGCAACTGCAAAACACGGAAACAGTGATGCAAGTACAGCCTCAACAGCAAACTTACCAGCCAAAGAAACAACACCAAATGCACCAACAGTAGCAAGTGACGAAGCAAACGCACGAGTAACCGTAACGCCAAGTGCAGATGCAGACCGAGTAGAAGTTACAGTAGGAAACTCAACAGTGGTCGCAACGAAAAACTGGCTCAACATGGAGTCTATCACCAGCTAAAGACGGTGTAAGTGTAGATCCAACAAGCGGAGTAATCACTGTAGCACACAATGCAGCAAGTGCAGGAACACAAGTCAGCGCAACTGCAAAACACGGAAACAGTGATGCAAGTACAGCCTCAACAGCAAACTTACCAGCCAAAGAAACAACACCAAATGCACCAACAGTAGCAAGTGACGAAGCAAACGCACGAGTAACCGTAACGCCAAGTGCAGATGCAGACCGAGTAGAAGTTACAGTAGGAAACTCAACAGTGGTCGCAACGAAAACTGGCTCAACATGGAGTCTATCACCAGCTAAAGACGGTGTAAGTGTAGATCCAACAAGCGGAGTAATCACTGTAGCACACAATGCAGCAAGTGCAGGAACACAAGTCAGCGCAACTGCAAAACACGGAAACAGTGATGCAAGTACAGCCTCAACAGCAAACTTACCAGCCAAAGAAACAACACCAAATGCACCAACAGTAGCAAGTGACGAAGCAAACGCACGAGTAACCGTAACGCCAAGTGCAGATGCAGACCGAGTAGAAGTTACAGTAGGAAACTCAACAGTGGTCGCAACGAAAACTGGCTCAACATGGAGTCTATCACCAGCTAAAGACGGTGTAAGTGTAGATCCAACAAGCGGAGTAATCACTGTAGCACACAATGCAGCAAGTGCAGGAACACAAGTCAGCGCAACTGCAAAACACGGAAACAGTGATGCAAGTACAGCCTCAACAGCAAACTTACCAGCCAAAGAAACAACACCAAATGCACCAACAGTAGCAAGTGACGAAGCAAACGCACGAGTAACCGTAACGCCAAGTGCAGATGCAGACCGAGTAGAAGTTACAGTAGGAAACTCAACAGTGGTCGCAACGAAAACTGGCTCAACATGGAGTCTATCACCAGCTAAAGACGGTGTAAGTGTAGATCCAACAAGCGGAGTAATCACTGTAGCACACAATGCAGCAAGTGCAGGAACACAAGTCAGCGCAACTGCAAAACACGGAAACAGTGATGCAAGTACAGCCTCAACAGCAAACTTACCAGCCAAAGAAACAACACCAAATGCACCAACAGTAGCAAGTGACGAAGCAAACGCACGAGTAACCGTAACGCCAAGTGCAGATGCAGACCGAGTAGAAGTTACAGTAGGAAACTCAACAGTGGTCGCAACGAAAACTGGCTCAACATGGAGTCTATCACCAGCTAAAGACGGTGTAAGTGTAGATCCAACAAGCGGAGTAATCACTGTAGCACACAATGCAGCAAGTGCAGGAACACAAGTCAGCGCAACTGCTAAACACGGCAACAGTGACGCAAGTACAGCAGCAAGTGTTGCCCTACCAGGTAAAGCAGCAACACCAGCAGCACCAACAGTAGTAAGTGACGAAGCAAACGCACGAGTAACCGTAACGCCAAGTGCAGATGCAGACCGAGTAGAAGTTACAGTAGGAAACTCAACAGTGGTCGCAACGAAAACTGGCTCAACATGGAGTCTATCACCAGCTAAAGACGGTGTAAGTGTAGATCCAACAAACGGAGTAATCACTGTAGCACACAATGCAGCAAGTGCAGGAACACAAGTCAGCGCAACTGCTAAACACGGCAAACAGTGACGCAAGTACAGCGCAAGTGTTGCCCTACCAGGGTAAAGCAGCAACACCAGCAGCACCAACAGTAGTAAGTGACGAAGCAAACGCACGAGTAACCGTAACGCCAAGTGCAGATGCAGACCGAGTAGAAGTTACAGTAGGAAACTCAACAGTGGTCGCAACGAAAAACTGGCTCAACATGGAGTCTAACACCATCTAAAGACGGTGTAAGTGTAGATCCAACAAGCGGAGTAATCACTGTAGCACACAATGCAGCAAGTGCAGGAACACAAGTCAGCGCAACTGCAAAAACACGGAAACAGTGATGCAAGTACAGCCTCAACAGCAAACTTACCAGCCAAAGAAACAACACCAAATGCACCAACAGTAGCAAGTGACGAAGCAAACGCACGAGTAACCGTAACGCCAAGTGCAGATGCAGACCGAGTAGAAGTTACAGTAGGAAACTCAACAGTGGTCGCAACGAAAACTGGCTCAACATGGAGTCTATCACCAGCTAAAGACGGTGTAAGTGTAGATCCAACAAGCGGAGTAATCACTGTAGCACACAATGCAGCAAGTGCAGGAACACAAGTCAGCGCAACTGCTAAACACGGAAACAGTGATGCAAGTACAGCAGCAAGTGTTGCCCTACCAGGTAAAGCAGCAACACCAGCAGCACCAACAGTAGTAAGTGACGAAGCAAACGCACGAGTAACCGTAACGCCAAGTGCAGATGCAGACCGAGTAGAAGTTACAGTAGGAAACTCAACAGTGGTCGCAACGAAAACTGGCTCAACATGGAGTCTAACACCAGCTAAAGACGGTGTAAGTGTAGATCCAACAAGCGGAGTAATCACTGTAGCACACAATGCAGCAAGTGCAGGAACACAAGTTAGCGCAACTGCAAAACACGGAAACAGTGACGTAAGTACAGCGTCAAGAGCAAACTTACCAGCAAAAGAAACGACACCAAATGCGCCAACAGTAGTAAGCGATACAGCAAACGCACGAGTAACCGTAACGCCAAGTGCAGATGCAGACCGAGTAGAAGTTACAGTAGGAAACTCAACAGTGGTCGCAACGAAAACTGGCTCAACATGGAGTCTAACACCATCTAAAGACGGTGTAAGTGTAGATCCAACAAGCGGAGTAATCACTGTAGCACACAATGCAGCAAGTGCAGGAACACAAGTTAGCGCAACTGCAAAACACGGAAACAGTGACGTAAGTACAGCGTCAAGAGCAAACTTACCAGCCAAAGAAACAACACCAAATGCACCAACAGTAGCAAGTGACGAAGCAAACGCACGAGTAACCGTAACGCCAAGTGCAGATGCAGACCGAGTAGAAGTTACAGTAGGAAACTCAACAGTGGTCGCAACGAAAACTGGCTCAACATGGAGTCTATCACCAGCTAAAGACGGTGTAAGTGTAGATCCAACAAACGGAGTAATCACTGTAGCACACAATGCAGCAAGTGCAGGAACACAAGTCAGCGCAACTGCAAAACACGGAAACAGTGATGCAAGTACAGCCTCAACAGCAAACTTACCAGCCAAAGAAACAACACCAAATGCCCCAACTGTAGCAAGTGACGAAGCAAACGCACGAGTAACCGTAACGCCAAGTGCAGATGCAGACCGAGTAGAAGTTACAGTAGGAAACTCAACAGTGGTCGCAACGAAAACTGGCTCAACATGGAGTCTATCACCAGCTAAAGACGGTGTAAGTGTAGATCCAACAAACGGAGTAATCACTGTAGCACACAATGCAGCAAGTGCAGGAACACAAGTCAGCGCAACTGCAAAACACGGAAACAGTGATGCAAGTACAGCCTCAACAGCAAACTTACCAGCCAAAGAAACAACACCAAATGCACCAACAGTAGCAAGTGACGAAGCAAACGCACGAGTAACCGTAACGCCAAGTGCAGATGCAGACCGAGTAGAAGTTACAGTAGGAAACTCAACAGTGGTCGCAACGAAAACTGGCTCAACATGGAGTCTAACACCATCTAAAGACGGTGTAAGTGTAGATCCAACAAGCGGAGTAATCACTGTAGCACACAATGCATCAACAGCAGGGAACACAAGTCAGCGCAACTGCAAAACACGGAAACAGTGATGCAAGTACAGCCTCAACAGCAAACTTACCAGCCAAAGAAACAACACCAAATGCACCAACAGTAGCAAGTGACGAAGCAAACGCACGAGTAACCGTAACGCCAGAGTCAGATGCAGACCGAGTAGAAGTTACAGTAGGAAACTCAACAGTGGTCGCAACGAAAACTGGCTCAACATGGAGTCTATCACCAGCTAAAGACGGTGTAAGTGTAGATCCAACAAGCGGAGTAATCACTGTAGCACACAATGCAGCAAGTGCAGGAACACAAGTCAGCGCAACTGCTAAACACGGAAACAGTGATGCAAGTACAGCCGCAAGTGTTGCCCTACCAGGTAAAGCAAAGCAACACCAGCAGCACCAACAGTAGTAAGTGACGAAGCAAACGCACGAGTAACCGTAACGCCAAGTGCAGATGCAGACCGAGTAGAAGTTACAGTAGGAAACTCAACAGTGGTCGCAACGAAAACTGGCTCAACATGGAGTCTATCACCAGCTAAAGACGGTGTAAGTGTAGATCCAACAAGCGGAGTAATCACTGTAGCACACAATGCAGCAAGTGCAGGAACACAAGTCAGCGCAACTGCTAAACACGGAAACAGTGATGCAAGTACAGCAGCAAGTGTTGCCCTACCAGGTAAAGCAGCAACACCAGCAGCACCAACAGTAGTAAGTGACGAAGCAAACGCACGAGTAACCGTAACGCCAAGTGCAGATGCAGACCGAGTAGAAGTTACAGTAGGAAACTCAACAGTGGTCGCAACGAAAACTGGCTCAACATGGAGTCTATCACCAGCTAAAGACGGTGTAAGTGTAGATCCAACAAGCGGAGTAATCACTGTAGCACACAATGCAGCAAGTGCAGGAACACAAGTCAGCGCAACTGCTAAACACGGAAACAGTGATGCAAGTACAGCAGCAAGTGTTGCCCTACCAGGTAAAGCATCAACACCAGCAGCACCAACAGTAGTAAGTGACGAAGCAAACGCACGAGTAACCGTAACGCCAAGTGCAGATGCAGACCGAGTAGAAGTTACAGTAGGAAACTCAACAGTGGTCGCAACGAAAACTGGCTCAACATGGAGTCTAACACCATCTAAAGACGGTGTAAGTGTAGATCCAACAAGCGGAGTAATCACTGTAGCACACAATGCGAGCAAGTGCAGGAACACAAGTCAGCGCAACTGCAAAACACGGAAACAGTGATGCAAGTACAGCCTCAACAGCAAACTTACCAGCCAAAGAAACAACACCAAATGCACCAACAGTAGCAAGTGACGAAGCAAACGCACGAGTAACCGTAACGCCAAGTGCAGATGCAGACCGAGTAGAAGTTACAGTAGGAAACTCAACAGTGGTCGCAACGAAAACTGGCTCAACATGGAGTCTATCACCAGCTAAAGACGGTGTAAGTGTAGATCCAACAAGCGGAGTAATCACTGTAGCACACAATGCTACAAGTCTACGAACACAAGTCAGCGCAACTGCAAAACACGGAAACAGTGATGCAAGTACAGCCTCAACAGCAAACTTACCAGCCAAAGAAACAACACCAAATGCACCAACAGTAGCAAGTGACGAAGCAAACGCACGAGTAACCGTAACGCCAAGTGCAGATGCAGACCGAGTAGAAGTTACAGTAGGAAACTCAACAGTGGTCGCAACGAAAACTGGCTCAACATGGAGTCTATCACCAGCTAAAGACGGTGTAAGTGTAGATCCAACAAGCGGAGTAATCACTGTAGCACACAATGCAGCAAGTGCAGGAACACAAGTCAGCGCAACTGCTAAACACGGAAACAGTGATGCAAGTACAGCAGCAAGTGTTGCCCTACCAGGTAAAGCAGCAACACCAGCAGCACCAACAGTAGTAAGTGACGAAGCAAACGCACGAGTAACCGTAACGCCAAGTGCAGATGCAGACCGAGTAGAAGTTACAGTAGGAAACTCAACAGTGGTCGCAACGAAAACTGGCTCAACATGGAGTCTAGCAACTCCTAAGGACGGCGTCAGCATCGATGCCAACACAGGTGTCGTGACAGTCGCTCATAACGCTGCAGATGCCAACACAGTGATTAGTGCCACAGCGAAACATGGTAATAGTGATCTAAGTAGTGCAGCTAAGGGTAACCTTCCAGCTAAGGAAGTGACGCCAGATGCCCCAGCTGTAGCAGTTGATTCCGATCAGGCACAAGTAACAGTTACTCCAAGTGCTAATGCGGATCGTCTTGAAGTCAGTGTCGGTAATGACAAGGTAGTCGCAACGAAGACAGGCTCAACATGGAGTCTAGCAACTCCTAAGGACGGCGTCAGCATCGATGCCAACACAGGTGTCGTGACAGTCGCTCATAACGCTGCAGATGCCAACACAGTGATTAGTGCCACAGCGAAACATGGTAATAGTGATCTAAGTAGTGCAGCTAAGGGTAACCTTCCAGCTAAGGAAGTTACGCCAGATGCCCCAGCTGTAGCAGTTGATTCCGATCAGGCACAAGTAACAGTTACCCCAAGTGCTAATGCGGATCGTCTTGAAGTCAGTGTCGGTAATGACAAGGTAGTCGCAACGAAGACAGGTTCAACATGGAGTCTAGCAACTCCTAAGGACGGCGTAAGCATCGATGCCAACACAGGTGTGGTAACAGTCGCTCATAACGCCGCAGATGCCAACACAGTGATTAGTGCCACAGCGAAACATGGTAATAGTGATCTAAGTAGTGCAGCTAAGGGCAACCTTCCAGCTAAGGAAGTGACGCCAGATGCCCCAGCTGTAGCAGTTGATTCAGATCAGGCACAAGTAACAGTTACTCCAAGTGCTAATGCGGATCGTCTTGAAGTCAGTGTCGGTAATGACAAGCTAGTCGCAACGAAGACAGGCTCAACATGGAGTCTAGCAACTCCTAAGGACGGCGTAAGCATCGATGCCAACACAGGTGTCGTGACAGTCGCTCATAACGCTGCAGATGCCAACACAGTGATTAGTGCCACAGCGAAACATGGTAATAGTGATCTAAGTAGTGCAGCTAAGGGTAACCTTCCAGCTAAGGAAGTTACGCCAGATGCCCCAGCTGTAGCAGTTGATTCAGAACAGGCTCAAGTAACAGTTACCCCAAGTGCTAATGCGGATCGTCTTGAAGTCAGTGTCGGTAATGACAAGCTAGTCGCAACGAAGACAGGTTCAACATGGAGTCTAGCAACTCCTAAGGAAGGCGTCAGCATCGATGCCAACACAGGTGTCGTGACAGTCGCTCATAACGCTGCAGATGCCAACACAGTGATTAGTGCCACAGCGAAACATGGTAATAGTGATCTAAGTAGTGCAGCTAAGGGTAACCTTCCAGCTAAGGAAGTTACGCCAGATGCCCCAGCTGTAGCAGTTGATTCAGATCAGGCTCAAGTAACAGTTACCCCAAGTGCTAATGCGGATCGTCTTGAAGTCAGTGTCGGTAATGACAAGGTAGTCGCAACGAAGACAGGTTCAACATGGAGTCTAGCAACTCCTAAGGACGGCGTAAGCATCGATGCCAACACAGGTGTCGTGACAGTCGCTCATAACGCCGCAGATGCCAACACAGTGATTAGTGCCACAGCGAAACATGGTAATAGTGATCTAAGTAGTGCAGCTAAGGGTAACCTTCCAGCTAAGGAAGTGACGCCAGCTGCCCCAGCTGTAGCAGTTGATTCAGATCAGGCACAAGTAACAGTTACTCCAAGTGCTAATGCGGATCGTCTTGAAGTCAGTGTCGGTAATGACAAGCTAGTCGCAACGAAGACAGGCTCAACATGGAGTCTAGTAACTCCTAAGGAAGGCGTAAGCATTGATGCCAACACAGGTGTGGTGACAGTCGCTCATAACGCCGCAGATGCCAACACAGTGATTAGTGCCACAGCGAAACATGGTAATAGTGATCTAAGTAGTGCAGCTAAGGGTAACCTTCCAGCTAAGGAAGTGACGCCAGCTGCCCCAGCTGTAGCAGTTGATTCAGATCAGGCACAAGTAACAGTTACTCCAAGTGCTAATGCGGATCGTCTTGAAGTCAGTGTCGGTAATGACAAGCTAGTCGCAACGAAGACAGGCTCAACATGGAGTCTAGCAACTCCTAAGGACGGCGTAAGCATCGATGCCAACACAGGTGTGGTGACAGTCGCTCATAACGCCGCAGATGCCAACACAGTGATTAGTGCCACAGCGAAACATGGTAATAGTGATCTAAGTAGTGCAGCTAAGGGTAACCTTCCAGCTAAGGAAGTGACGCCAGATGCCCCAGCTGTAGCAGTTGATTCAGATCAGGCACAAGTAACAGTTACTCCAAGTGCTAATGCGGATCGTCTTGAAGTCAGTGTCGGTAATGACAAGCTAGTCGCAACGAAGACAGGCTCAACATGGAGTCTAGTAACTCCTAAGGAAGGCGTAAGCATTGATGCCAACACAGGTGTGGTGACAGTCGCTCATAACGCCGCAGATGCCAACACAGTGATTAGTGCCACAGCGAAACATGGTAATAGTGATCTAAGTAGTGCAGCTAAGGGCAACCTTCCAGCTAAGGAAGTGACGCCAGATGCCCCAGCTGTAGCAGTTGATTCAGATCAGGCACAAGTAACAGTTACTCCAAGTGCTAATGCGGATCGTCTTGAAGTCAGTGTCGGTAATGACAAGCTAGTCGCAACGAAGACAGGCTCAACATGGAGTCTAGTAACTCCTAAGGAAGGCGTAAGCATTGATGCCAACACAGGTGTGGTGACAGTCGCTCATAACGCTGCAGATGCCAACACAGTGATTAGTGCCACAGCGAAACATGGTAATAGTGATCTAAGTAGTGCAGCTAAGGGCAACCTTCCAGCTAAGGAAGTGACGCCAGATGCCCCAGCTGTAGCAGTTGATTCCGATCAGGCACAAGTAACAGTTACTCCAAGTGCTAATGCGGATCGTCTTGAAGTCAGTGTCGGTAATGACAAGCTAGTCGCAACGAAGACAGGTTCAACATGGAGTCTAGCAACTCCTAAGGACGGCGTAAGCATCGATGCCAACACAGGTGTCGTGACAGTCGCTCATAACGCCGCAGATGCCAACACAGTGATTAGTGCCACAGCGAAACATGGTAATAGTGATCTAAGTAGTGCAGCTAAGGGTAACCTTCCAGCTAAGGAAGTTACGCCAGATGCCCCAGCTGTAGCAGTTGATTCCGATCAGGCACAACAAGGAGGTTCAAAGAATCAATCATTTACCACTCAGGTTGATAGAAATAAATTACCAAATACAGGTTCTACAGATACAACTGCAATGATGATTGTAGGAACAGCAAGTGCTTTGCTTGGAATTGGCCTTACAGGGCGTCGCCGTAAAGAAGACTAAGTGTAAAAGTTTAATAATTGTAAAAATTTGGGAAGTTTCCCAATGTCAGTAAGTCAGTGGACTAACTATTTGAATAGAAGATGTGTTTAAGATTATCTATCCCATCTTCTATTTTTTTGCATAAAAAATAAAGGTTCTTTACCTTGTTTTTTGAGATTTATATTACTCTATAGATCAAATCAACTACCGATTGAATTTTTAGCTTTCTTGGATATTTGCGATTCGATTGAATGGTAGCTAACTGTTTTTTGAGGTAGTTTTTCAACTGTAGGGAAGAAAAAGGGAATTTTCAAAAAAATAACTTTTTATCTTGACAAGGGCTAGAAAACTTGGTATCATATAAAAGTTGAGAAAAGCAGAAGTGAGAGCTTCTCGCCTTGTGACATTAAGTTGCCTGGCCCTACGGATGAAAAGTTTCTAAGAAACGCTATCATAACGTGCGGGCTTGTATTATTACGAGTCCGCTATTGTTTTTCTCTAATAAAACAAAAGAGGTGAAAACCATAGCAAAGCAAGACTTATTCATCAATGATGAGATTCGTGTACGTGAAGTTCGCTTAATCGGTCTTGAGGGAGAACAGTTAGGTATCAAGCCACTCAGTGAAGCGCAAGCTTTGGCTGATAACGCTAATGTTGACCTAGTGTTGATTCAACCCCAAGCCAAACCGCCTGTTGCAAAAATTATGGACTACGGTAAGTTCAAATTTGAGTACCAGAAGAAGCAAAAAGAACAACGTAAAAAACAAAGTGTTGTTACTGTGAAAGAAGTTCGTCTAAGTCCAACTATTGATAAGGGTGACTTTGATACAAAACTTCGCAATGCACGCAAATTCCTTGAAAAAGGAAATAAAGTTAAGGTATCTATTCGCTTTAAGGGTCGTATGATTACCCATAAAGAGATTGGTGCAAAAGTTTTAGCCGAGTTTGCTGAAGCAACTCAAGATATTGCCATCATCGAACAACGTGCTAAAATGGATGGACGTCAAATGTTCATGCAATTGGCGCCAGCGACTGACAAAAAATAATTGTCAGAAAGTTAAATAAAGGAGAAAAAATCATGCCAAAAACAAAAAAACACCGCGCATCAGCTAAACGTTTCAAACGTACAGGTTCTGGTGGACTTAAACGTTTCCGTGCTTACACTTCTCACCGTTTCCACGGAAAAAAACTAAGAAACAACGTCGTCATCTTCGTAAAGCATCTATGGTGCATTCAGGAGATTACAAACGTATCAAAAGCAATGCTTACTCGCTTGAAATAATAGCTTGACTGTAAGTAAAGAATTCTAGGAAATATTTGGAGGAAATAAAAACATGGCACGTGTTAAAGGTGGCGTTGTATCACGCAAACGTCGTAAACGTATTCTTAAATTAGCAAAAAGGTTACTATGGAGCTAAACACATCTTGTTCCGTACTGCAAAAAGAACAAGTAATGAACTCTTACTACTATGCATACCGTGACCGTCGTCAGAAAAAACGTGACTTCCGCAAATTGTGGATCACTCGTATCAATGCGGCAGCTCGTATGAACGGACTTTCATACTCACAATTGATGCATGGTTTGAAATTGGCTGAAATCGAAGTTAACCGTAAAATGCTTGCTGACTTGGCTGTTAACGATGCAGCAGCTTTCACAGCTCTTGCAGATGCAGCGAAAGCAAAACTTGGTAAATAATAACAGATAAGACTGGAACAGGATTGTCCCAGTCTTTTTAAAAATAAAGGAGAAAAATATGGCTTCAAAAATGCTACACACTTGCTTGCGAGTAGAAAATCTTGAAAAATCAATTGCATTCTATCAAGATGCTTTTGGTTTTCAAGAATTGCGTCGCAGAGATTTTCCAGACCATGCTTTCACGATTGTCTATCTGGGTCTTGAGGGCGACGACTATGAGTTGGAGTTGACTTATAACTATGATCACGGTCCTTATGTGGTTGGAGATGGCTTTGCCCATATCGCCCTCAGTACACCTGATCTTGAGGCGCTTCATCAAGAGCACAGTGCCAAAGGATATGAAGTGACTGAGCCAAATGGTTTACCAGGAACTGCACCTAACTATTACTTTGTCAAAGACCCTGATGGCTACAAGGTTGAAGTCATTCGTGAAAAATAATCTCGTGAAGTCAAGTAGAATGTTCGTTTTCTACTTGACTTTTTTTAGCTGAAAGAGTATACTAGTAAAAATTTAACCTTTAAGGGGAGTCCAGAGAGACTCACAAGGTGTCAGATAAAAGAATAGTACAATTTTCTAGAGGAGACTTTTTGAGTGTGCTCTCTTGTGTTGTACGATTTTAACTGAGGCCTTGCACTAGCAAGGTCTTTTCTTTGTCTGGTCCCCTTAAAATTTAAGGAGGAAAAGTCATGAATCCCACATGTAAGAAACGTTTGGGTGCGATTCGATTGGAAACCATGAAGGTGGTTGCACAGGAGGAAATCGCGCCAGCAATCTTTGAATTAGTCCTAGAAGGGGAAATGGTTGAAGCCATGCGAGCAGGCCAATTTCTTCATCTGCGTGTACCTGATGATGCCCATCTTTTGCGTCGCCCTATTTCAATTTCGTCTATTGATAAGGCTAACAAGCAGTGTCATCTTATTTATCGGATTGAAGGGGCTGGAACCGCTATTTTTTCAACCTTAAGTCAGGGAGATACTCTTGATGTGATGGGTCCTCAGGGAAATGGTTTTGACTTGTCTGACCTTGATGAGCAGAGCCAGGTTCTCTTAGTTGGAGGGGGGATTGGTGTCCCCCCCTTGCTTGAGGTGGCTAAGGAATTGCATGCGCGTGGTGTGAAAGTAGTGATAGTTCTCGGTTTTGCTAATAAGGATGCTGTTATTTTAGAGACGGAATTAGCTCAATATGGTCAAGTCTTTGTAACGACAGATGATGGTTCTTATGGTATCAAGGGAAATGTTTCCGTTGTTATTAAGGATTTAGACAATCAATTTGATGCTGTTTACTCATGTGGGGCACCTGGAATGATGAAGTATATCAATCAAACCTTTTATGACCACCCAAGAGCCTATCTATCTCTGGAATCTCGTATGGCTTGTGGGATGGGGGCTTGCTATGCCTGCGTCCTAAAAGTGCCAGAAAGCGAGACGGTCAGCCAACGCGTCTGTGAAGATGGGCCTGTTTTCCGCACAGGAACAGTTGTATTATAAGGAGAAAATTATGACTAGAAATCGTTTACAAGTTTCTCTACCTGGTTTGGATTTGAAAAATCCGATTATTCCAGCATCAGGCTGTTTTGGTTTTGGTCAAGAGTATGCCAAGTACTATGATTTAGACCTTTTAGGTTCTATTATGATCAAGGCGACAACCCTTGAACCCCGTTTTGGCAATCCAACTCCCAGAGTTGCTGAGACACCTGCTGGCATGCTTAATGCAATTGGTTTGCAAAATCCTGGTTTGGAAGTTGTTTTGGCTGAAAAATTGCCTTGGCTAGAAAGAGAATATCCAAATCTTCCTATTATCGCCAATGTAGCTGGTTTTTCAAAACAAGAGTATGCGGCTGTTTCTCATGGTATTTCCAAGGCAGCTAATGTGAAGGCTATTGAGCTCAATATTTCTTGTCCCAATGTAGATCACTGTAATCATGGACTTTTGATTGGTCAAGATCCAGATTTAGCTTATGATGTGGTGAAAGCAGCTGTGGAAGCCTCTGATGTGCCAGTTTATGTCAAATTAACCCCTAGTGTGACAGATATTGTCACCGTCGCAAAGGCAGCAGAGGATGCAGGAGCAAGTGGCTTGACCATGATCAATACTCTAGTTGGTATGCGCTTTGACCTCAAACTAGAAAACCAATCTTGGCCAATGGAACAGGTGGGATGTCTGGTCCAGCAGTCTTTCCAGTAGCCCTCAAACTCATCCGCCAAGTCGCCCAAACTACAGACCTGCCCATCATTGGAATGGGAGGAGTGGATTCGGCAGAAGCTGCCCTAGAAATGTATCTGGCTGGAGCATCTGCTATTGGAGTTGGAACAGCTAACTTTACCAATCCATATGCATGTC
>BNJS01001664.1_pt1 | contig 17226 bp, 6 predicted proteins | sample 8540461 | NCBI WGS metagenome assembly BNJS01 (sample SAMD00202454, study PRJDB9452) | human saliva metagenome | isolation source: human saliva | place: Japan | reverse complement strand
AGTGATTTTTTTAGGTACGACGAGCATGACCTTCATCTGAGGTGTAAGTCCTCCGTGGGCACTCGCTACTAGCGAACTATAGTGTATTGAAGTTAGAATAGTACGCTATAACTACTAAAAACATTTCTAGAAATTAATTTCACTTTCCTAGTCAGTTTGTTTATTTCTTATTTCAATATATTATGAATCCTATAATCATGTGCTATCTAAAGAGAAAATCAAGGTTGAGAATATTTTTGTCAAAGTAAAAACGTTTAAAATGTTTTCAACAACCTATCGAAATCGATGCAAACGGTTTGAATTACAAATGAATTTGATTGCTGGCATCATCATTAGTTTCGCAGGAAATCTATTGAATATAGAACAGGACACTAAGAGATGACTTCTAAAGCATTGTTTTTATAAGGATACTAACCTAGCTGGAAAAAACGAAATCTCATACCCAACAAAAAGCAAATCACAAAACGTGTCTCCTATAGCTTTAAATATTGATTTGAGACTGGAGATAAGAGTGGATGTCAATGAATAGGGTTACAATAAATTGCTGACAGTTTATTTTGTTTTCTGATTGCTGGAGAGTATCAAAGTAGTGCAGTGAGTTACCTGTGCTTAGCTTTCTAGCCCGTTCTTAGATTTTCATTGTCTATAGAACAGAGTATTCAAAAGACGAAATGCATATATAATATATTAACGAATGAACGCTAAAAATCAAATCAAATCAATCTTTTATAATTTTTTTAGGAAATTACTATCAAATTTTTGTAATAAAAAATTTAATATTTCTAAATTTAATGTTATAAAACGTTTAAAAAAATTCAATTTCGAATCCAAAAAAATGGCGTGGAATAACAGTTTTAAGTGTATTTATAAAAAAATATGCGCAAAATAACAAAAAAATATAAATGCAAAAATACTTTAGGTAAAAAAACGTTTTTGTATACCGTTGAAAAAAATTGACTCTAGAGTGTATAATATAGTTTGGTATTTTATGACAAAATCCACATAAAAATGAATGGAAAGGAATCTAAAAATATGTTTTTTAGACGCCAAAATGGTGAATATAGAGAGACGGATCGTGTGACCCGTTTCAAGTTGATCAAGTCTGGTAAGCACTGGTTGCGTGCCTCGACCTCTCAATTTGGTCTCTTTAAAGTTTTAAGAGGCGGTGTAGACGCTGCTCAAGTTGTGACAGAGGTTGTGGAAGAACATAACTCAAGTACTTTGACAGGCTTGGACATCCTGAGAGGGATAGCGGCGGCTGGAACGGTGCTTGGGGGAGCGATGGCTACTCAAGGACATGTATATGCAAATGAGAATGTAACGGTTGAAAAAGAAGTTGGAGGAGAAAAACCTCTTGCCTTGAGAGATTCAGCGGTTCTAGGAACAGTAAAAGATAAGACAGAAGAAGGAGCTACAGCCTCTACTCAGTCAACTACTGCTGGTCAGTCAGAATCAACCTCTGCTAGTCAGTCTCAAAGTGTATCAGAGAGCGCTAGTCAGTCTCAAAGTGTATCAGAAAGTACGAGTAAATCTCTAAGTGAATCGGCTTCTCTAAGTGAGTCAGCTAGCCAATCAGCAACAACTTCAGAATCAAGCAAGCCTGTAACTGCTGAATCTGTAGCGACTGCTTCTTCAGAGACAGTTGCAGATCGTGCAGCTTCTACTCGTAAGGAAGAACCAGCAGCAACTACAGTTCTTACGGATGCTATCAATCGTAACTTGAATGCGATTGCTCATATCGGTCAGAGCTTAGATACACCTACTTCTGTAGAAAATAGTTTAGCGACAGCAACAACAGATGCAGCAGTTGCAGCATCTGCAAATGCAACAGTAACAAAGAAAGCTGAAGAAGATCGTAAACGTCTTTCTAAAATCTCAGCTTCTATGGGAGAGTATCTAGCTAAGTCTATTGGTTTACCAAATACCGAATCAGCAGTTGCTAAGGTTAATGATGCCGTAACAGCTATCGAAGAAGCTCTTAAAAATCCAAATGCTGACCTTACAGCAGTTATCAAGCAAGCCAGAACAGCTGAAGCTTCTATTGCGAATGCGGTTCAACGTGCTACAAATGGAAAACGTAGTGCCTTGAATGGTAAGCAGATGGCACAGGGAGTTGGTTTCAGAGAAGTAGCACCTGAAAATAGAAATCAAAACTTTGAGACCGCAACAGTTGGATATGTAGTATCGAAAGGTGATGCGACTGCCCATAACTCTAAAGCTAATATCTACAAAGAAGGAACTTTCCTTTATGCGACTGAAGGAAGACAGGGAAATGAGCAGGCACCAGGAAGAGCTAATATTGCTACTCGTGTTTTGGTTCAAGACATTAAAAAGAATGTCTATATGAAAGCAACTCGCTCGGATCAAACAACGACCTGGGAAGTTATTTCAACGAGGCTGGAGAACCACACGACAATCCATATTTCTACTTTACTGTACCAAAAGGTCACACCATTACACATATGGACTTCTATCAAAAAGATAGAGCAGGTGGAGCATGGAATCTTTTGGGTACTGGAGATAGTGATAATGCCTTCCGTAACAATAGCAAGCAAGGTGATATGCGTTGGGCTGTAGGGAATGCCGAGAATAACGGTGGTGGCTACTACTATAACGATGCCAGTGGTGTTGGACCAGGCGGTGTCGGAAAAGGAAGTCTAACATCTTTGGATGACTTTGCTCATAGAAACCCAGCGGTATTTTACCAAACAGATAAAATACCAGAGTCTGTGAAAAAAGCAGGTGATTTTGCTTTCCAAACAATCCAAGATGCAACCAAAAACATCTATGCGCTTCACCCTAGAGGTTCTGCCCGTCTAGAAGGCTACCGTATCGTTTATACAACGACAAGTAATCCAAATGATCCAAATACGAAAGATTACTATATGGCTGGTTTCCGTTCTTTGGAAAACTCACGTCATAGAAACTTCATGCAGATGAACGGTTCTCAAGAACGTTATTATTTGCAATTGAAGGACGGTGTGCCAAATACCTTCCTAAAATGGGGTCGATTGAACGATTTTACCAGACTAGTGGTCTTAATCAGATAGCAGAGATTTATGACCGAGTAGATGGAAGCAAAACGCAACTCTCTAACGCAAACGTCACCTATGCTATTAATGGACGTAATGAAGATAGCGCTACTATCCAGTATACCGCGAATCAACGTTCTGGTATTAACCTTTCAAAAGGGCACTACACTCTGAAAGCAAATGTTCAAGGAGTTAATGGTACTTATGATATTCCTTTCAATATTGTAACCCAGGCGGATATCTTTGAACCTGTTATTAATGAGGGACTTGTTTCAGCTCAAGTCGCTAAGGGGACACCTCTACGTGACGCGGCATCAATTATTCAAGGTTTTGACAATGTATCGTCAACTGTTGATAGATTTACAATGCCAGCCGATATGGACGCGTACAAAATACAAGTAAACCAAAATTCTAACGGGCCAGCAGTTATACCAAATACCAACCGTGTTCCTTCTGGACAAAGCAATTCTCTTTCTAATTTAAATGTAGCTTCTGTAAGCTGGGTAGGGAATGATAGAGAGTTTGGTACAGGCAACAATGAAGAAATGGCTGTTAAAGCAACTGTTAATGGGAAAACTGTCTACCTAACCTTGCCTGAAACAATGGATAAGAGCAAGTTAGGCTCAACCCTATCAGAAGCTGAAAAACGAGAAGTCTTGAACAGTCATGGTTTGACTAATGCAACCATTACAACTGGTAAGGTCGGATTGACAAAACAAATCCAAGTTGTCTATAAAGATAATGAGGGTAAGGACTCTATTGATACGAAAGATGTTTTCTTCGAGAATGTCGTAAAAGAGAGAATACCAACAGCTCCTCAAATTAGCGCACCAAACGATGGTAGTGTCACAATTACTCCACAGGGAAATACTGATCGACTTAAGGTCGCCTACACACCTACAAATAGTACTGCTGCTACTAATATCAGCGTAAACAAAGTTGGAAATCAGTGGCAAACGACAGATACGCTTCCATCAGGAGTAACGCTTGATTCACGTACTGGTGTGGTTTCTATTACTGAACCAACAGTTAAAGACCAAAGCACTGTTACAGCAACAGGTTACTACTTCAACTCTGATGGAGCGACAACCACTGCTACTGCACAGGCGCCAAGGGCGCCGTATCAAGCCAAATCAGATCGTTTTTATGCCGTTGCTGGAGAAAATAGTCAACTCAACGCTCGTGATTTTGTTGTAGATAGTAATGGTGGAGCTTTGCCTACAACTACCAACGTTACTTGGAAAAACAGAACTCCAGATTTATCAACTCCTGGTGATAGAAAAGCAATCTTGCTCGTTACTAAAGGAAGTGATACTAAGGAAGTTGAGTACAACTATACCGTTTATCCAAAGCTTGAGACCATGACCAATAATGGAGAGGTCGGTAAGTTTTATGCCTTTAAAGCAGCATCAGGTGATAGAACTGTAGGTAATAGCTATGCCAATAATATCGGTGGAAATTCATATCTCTATATCAATAATCAATCTCTTCCTTCAGGGACTACATTTGCTTATGAATATAAATTGAATAACGACCAGTCCTCACCTCTAAGAAGACAAGATGGTTCTCCATCCTTTAGTTCTGTCTGGCATACAACTAATGATTCAGCAACAACACACCGCACTACTTATACTGCAATAGCAACTTATCCTAAAGGACGATTTGGTGATGTAACAGCTTCAAATCCTGCTCTTACAAGTTCAGTGACATTTGATTATACAGTAGTTGATCCAGTAGCTAAGCAAGAGTATGTTACAACAGTTGGGGAAACGGCTCCGCTCAATGATATCATTGCCAATCCGGATAGAGCGATTAAGAACTCTAGTGATAGAGTTGCAATACCTAATGGGCCGGCTGAAGCAACTAGAACTGATTATAACTGGGTATCTGCACCAGATGCTAGCACAGTAAGTACTCCAGGGATTTATAAGAAAGAAGTTAGAGTTACTTTACCACAGGGTTCAACAACTCAATCAAGGAATAGTACAAATGTTCCTGTAACTATCAAAGTTATACCAAACCCACCACAAATCGCAGATGACCAAGTAAAGAATACAGGTGGTCTTCAAGGTCAAGGAATTACCGTTACAGACGCGTTGCCAGGTGCGACAGTTACTTTAACAATCAATAATAGACAACTTCCGCCTAAAACAGCAGATAGCAGAGGAACAGTTACGTTTACTGCAGCTGAATTAGCAGACCGTAATGGTGTACTTCCAACAGGACCAGTGACTGTTAAACAAAGTAAGGCGTTTACTAATCCTGTAACGAATGCGTCTGAAACATTAGAGTCAGATACTACTACTAGAACAATTACTCGTGACACAGTTAAACCTGTTGCTAAGACAACTGTGCAAGTAAAAAATCCTACAACTGGTGAATGGGAAACAGTTCCATTCACGATAGATGATGTTTTCAAGAAATATATTTTCTATGCAGGTGATCAACTGCGCTTTATTACTACATTTAGTGATAACAGTGGAAAGATTGAAGAAACTGCAGTGAAAAATAGGTGACAGCAATGGTGACAGGACTATGCTCTCGACAGGAATATACTTCATGGTCCTTGGGGAACTGCAACTCTAACCAATCTCGCTACTACTCCTACGGTAGCTACAGAGGATAGTCCTTACACCGTTGACACTGGTGAGAATCAAGGTCGAATCGACCCAGATTTGAGATATGTTGATAACAATAGGATAAAAACGTTCGATTATAGTTAGAGATCGTTCAGGGAATTGGTCTCAAGGAAACAATATTATGCTTCAGCAGGGTCAGTTGAAGGATAAATTCCGAGCAGTTATACCTCCGACAGTGCCAGTAACCAATGCAACTACCTTGACTGAAGACGATAAGAGAGCTGTTATTGCTGCGGTGAAAGCTTCAAACCCTGAAGTTGCAAATCGTATTAAAGCGGGAGATGCTGGATATAGAATGTCTCCAGATGGAAGATCTGTAATCATTACTTATAAAGATGGTACGGAGAATACAGTGACACCAGTTGTATCAGACGCGATTTACAAATCAATGTCTGCAAGTACTTCAACTAGCAAATCAGCTTCTATTGCTTACTCACAATCGGCCTCAACCAGCAAGTCACTAAGTGAATCAGCATCTAAGTTTGCGTCACAATCGGCCTCAGCAAGTAACTCAGTAAGCTTGTCAGCTTCTAAAGTAGCCTCAGAGTCCGCTTCAACCAGCAAGTCAGTGAGTGAGTCAGCCTCTAAGAAAGCTTCAGAGTCAGCCTCAACCAGCAAGTCAGCAAGTGAGTCGGCCTCTAAGAAAGCTTCAGAGTCAGCCTCAGCAAGTAATTCAGTAAGCTTGTCAGCATCTAAGCTTGCGTCACAATCGGCCTCAACCAGCAACTCAGTAAGCGAGTCGGCCTCTAAGAAAGCTTCAGAGTCAGCCTCAGCAAGTAACTCAGTAAGCTTGTCAGCTTCTAAAGTAGCCTCAGAGTCCGCTTCAACCAGCAAGTCAGCAAGTGAGTCAGCCTCTAAGAAAGCTTCAGAGTCAGCCTCAACCAGCAAGTCAGCAAGTGAGTCGGCCTCTAAGAAAGCTTCAGAGTCAGCCTCAGCAAGTAACTCAGTAAGCTTGTCCGCTTCTAAAGTAGCCTCAGAGTCCGCTTCAACCAGCAAGTCAGTGAGTGAGTCAGCCTCTAAGCTTGCGTCACAATCGGCTTCAACCAGCAAGTCAGTAAGTGAATCAGCCTCTAAGCTTGCGTCACAATCGGCTTCAACTAGCAAGTCAGTAAGTGAGTCTGCATCTAAAGTGGCTTCAGAATCAGTCTCAACAAGCAACTCAGTGAGCGAGTCAGCTTCTAAGAAAGCCTCAGAATCAGCTTCAACAAGCAACTCAGTGAGTGAATCTGCATCTAAAGTAGCCTCAGAGTCAGCTTCAACAAGCAACTCAGTAAGCGAATCTGCATCTAAACGTACATCAGAAGTAGAATCACAATCAGCTTCAACAAGCAACTCAGTGAGCGAGTCAGCTTCTAAGAAAGCCTCAGAGTCAGCTTCAACAAGCAACTCAGTGAGCGAGTCAGCTTCTAAGAAAGCCTCAGAATCAGCTTCAACAAGCAACTCAGTGAGCGAGTCAGCTTCTAAGAAAGCCTCAGAATCAGCTTCAACAAGCAACTCAGTGAGCGAATCTGCATCTAAACTTACATCAGAGTCAGCTTCAACAAGCAACTCAGTAAGCGAATCTGCATCTAAAGTTGCCTCAGAGTCAGCTTCAACAAGCAACTCAGTAAGCGAATCTGCATCTAAACTTACATCAGAGTCAGCTTCAACAAGCAACTCAGTGAGCGAGTCAGCTTCTAAGAAAGCCTCAGAATCAGCTTCAACAAGCACCTCAGTGAGCGAATCTGCATCTAAACTTACATCAGAGTCAGCTTCAACAAGCAACTCAGTAAGCGAATCTGCATCTAAAGTTGCCTCAGAGTCAGCTTCAACAAGCAACTCAGTAAGCGAATCTGCATCTAAACTTACATCAGAGTCAGCTTCAACAAGCAACTCAGTAAGCGAATCTGCATCTAAACGTACATCAGAAGTAGAATCACAATCGGCTTCAACAAGCAACTCAGTGAGCGAATCAGCATCTAAAGTTGCCTCAGAGTCGGCTTCAACAAGCACCTCAGTGAGCGAATCTGCATCTAAACTTACATCAGAGTCAGCTTCAACAAGCAACTCAGTAAGCGAATCTGCATCTAAGAAAGCCTCAGAATCAGCTTCAACAAGCAACTCAGTGAGCGAGTCAGCTTCTAAGAAAGCCTCAGAGTCAGCTTCAACAAGCAACTCAGTAAGCGAATCTGCATCTAAACTTACATCAGAATCAGCTTCAACAAGCAACTCAGTAAGCGAATCTGCATCTAAACGTACATCAGAAGTAGAATCACAATCGGCTTCAACAAGCAACTCAGTGAGCGAATCAGCATCTAAAGTTGCCTCAGAGTCAGCTTCAACAAGCAACTCAGTAAGCGAATCTGCATCTAAACGTACATCAGAAGTAGAATCACAATCGGCTTCAACAAGCAACTCAGTGAGCGAATCAGCATCTAAAGTTGCCTCAGAGTCAGCTTCAACAAGCAACTCAGTAAGCGAATCAGCATCTAAAGTTGCCTCAGAGTCAGCTTCAACAAGCAACTCAGTAAGCGAATCTGCATCTAAAGTTGCCTCAGAGTCAGCTTCAACAAGTAACTCAGTAAGCGAATCTGCATCTAAACTTACATCAGAGTCAGCTTCAACAAGCAACTCAGTAAGCGAATCTGCATCTAAACGTACATCAGAAGTAGAATCACAATCGGCTTCAACAAGCAACTCAGTGAGCGAATCAGCATCTAAAGTTGCCTCAGAGTCAGCTTCAACAAGCAACTCAGTAAGCGAATCTGCATCTAAACTTACATCAGAATCAGCTTCAACAAGCAACTCAGTGAGCGAGTCAGCTTCTAAGAAAGCCTCAGAATCAGCTTCAACAAGCAACTCAGTAAGCGAATCTGCATCTAAACGTACATCAGAAGTAGAATCACAATCGGCTTCAACAAGCAACTCAGTGAGCGAATCAGCATCTAAAGTTGCCTCAGAGTCAGCTTCAACAAGCAACTCAGTAAGCGAATCTGCATCTAAACGTACATCAGAAGTAGAATCACAATCGGCTTCAACAAGCAACTCAGTGAGCGAATCAGCATCTAAAGTTGCCTCAGAGTCAGCTTCAACAAGCAACTCAGTAAGCGAATCTGCATCTAAAGTTGCCTCAGAGTCAGCTTCAACAAGCAACTCAGTAAGCGAATCTGCATCTAAACTTACATCAGAGTCAGCTTCAACAAGCAACTCAGTAAGCGAATCTGCATCTAAAGTTGCCTCAGAGTCAGCTTCAACAAGCAACTCAGTGAGCGAATCTGCATCTAAAGTTGCCTCAGAGTCAGCTTCAACAAGCAACTCAGTAAGCGAATCTGCATCTAAACTTACATCAGAGTCAGCTTCAACAAGCAACTCAGTAAGCGAATCTGCATCTAAACGTACATCAGAAGTAGAATCACAATCGGCTTCAACAAGCAACTCAGTGAGCGAATCAGCATCTAAAGTTGCCTCAGAGTCGGCTTCAACAAGCAACTCAGTAAGCGAATCTGCATCTAAACTTACATCAGAGTCAGCTTCAACAAGCAACTCAGTAAGCGAATCTGCATCTAAGAAAGCCTCAGAATCAGCTTCAACAAGCAACTCAGTGAGCGAGTCAGCTTCTAAGAAAGCCTCAGAGTCAGCTTCAACAAGCAACTCAGTAAGCGAATCTGCATCTAAAGTTGCCTCAGAGTCAGCTTCAACAAGCAACTCAGTAAGCGAATCTGCATCTAAACGTACATCAGAAGTAGAATCACAATCGGCTTCAACAAGCAACTCAGTGAGCGAATCAGCATCTAAAGTTGCCTCAGAGTCAGCTTCAACAAGCAACTCAGTAAGCGAATCTGCATCTAAACGTACATCAGAAGTAGAATCACAATCGGCTTCAACAAGCAACTCAGTGAGCGAATCAGCATCTAAAGTTGCCTCAGAGTCAGCTTCAACAAGCAACTCAGTAAGCGAATCTGCATCTAAAGTTGCCTCAGAGTCAGCTTCAACAAGCAACTCAGTAAGCGAATCTGCATCTAAACTTACATCAGAGTCAGCTTCAACAAGCAACTCAGTAAGCGAATCTGCATCTAAACTTACATCAGAGTCAGCTTCAACAAGCAACTCAGTAAGCGAATCTGCATCTAAACTTACATCAGAGTCAGCTTCAACAAGCAACTCAGTGAGCGAATCAGCATCTAAAGTTGCCTCAGAGTCAGCTTCAACAAGCAACTCAGTAAGCGAATCTGCATCTAAAGTTGCCTCAGAGTCAGCTTCAACAAGCAACTCAGTAAGCGAATCTGCATCTAAACTTACATCAGAATCAGCTTCAACAAGCAACTCAGTGAGCGAGTCAGCTTCTAAGAAAGCCTCAGAATCAGCTTCAACAAGCAACTCAGTAAGCGAATCTGCATCTAAACGTACATCAGAAGTAGAATCACAATCGGCTTCAACAAGCAACTCAGTGAGCGAATCAGCATCTAAAGTTGCCTCAGAGTCAGCTTCAACAAGCAACTCAGTAAGCGAATCTGCATCTAAACGTACATCAGAAGTAGAATCACAATCGGCTTCAACAAGCAACTCAGTGAGCGAATCAGCATCTAAAGTTGCCTCAGAGTCAGCTTCAACAAGCAACTCAGTAAGCGAATCTGCATCTAAAGTTGCCTCAGAGTCAGCTTCAACAAGCAACTCAGTAAGCGAATCTGCATCTAAACTTACATCAGAGTCAGCTTCAACAAGCAACTCAGTAAGCGAATCAGCATCTAAAGTTGCTTCAGAGTCAGCTTCAACAAGCAACTCAGTAAGCGAATCTGCATCTAAACGTACATCAGAAGTAGAATCACAATCGGCTTCAACAAGCAACTCAGTGAGCGAATCAGCATCTAAAGTTGCCTCAGAGTCAGCTTCAACAAGCAACTCAGTAAGCGAATCTGCATCTAAAGTTGCCTCAGAGTCAGCTTCAACAAGCAACTCAGTAAGCGAATCTGCATCTAAACTTACATCAGAGTCAGCTTCAACAAGCAACTCAGTGAGCGAATCAGCATCTAAACTTACATCAGAATCAGCTTCAACAAGCAACTCAGTGAGCGAGTCAGCTTCTAAGAAAGCCTCAGAATCAGCTTCAACAAGCAACTCAGTGAGCGAATCTGCATCTAAAGTTGCCTCAGAGTCAGCTTCAACAAGCAACTCAGTAAGCGAATCTGCATCTAAACGTACATCAGAAGTAGAATCACAATCGGCTTCAACAAGCAACTCAGTAAGCGAATCTGCATCTAAACTTACATCAGAGTCAGCTTCAACAAGCAACTCAGTAAGCGAATCTGCATCTAAAGTTGCCTCAGAGTCAGCTTCAACAAGCAACTCAGTAAGCGAATCTGCATCTAAACTTACATCAGAGTCAGCTTCAACAAGCAACTCAGTAAGCGAATCTGCATCTAAACGTACATCAGAAGTAGAATCACAATCGGCTTCAACAAGCAACTCAGTGAGCGAATCAGCATCTAAAGTTGCTTCAGAGTCAGCTTCAACAAGCAACTCAGTAAGCGAATCTGCATCTAAACGTACATCAGAAGTAGAATCACAATCGGCTTCAACAAGCAACTCAGTGAGCGAGTCAGCTTCTAAGAAAGCCTCAGAATCAGCTTCAACAAGCAACTCAGTGAGCGAATCTGCATCTAAACTTACATCAGAGTCAGCTTCAACAAGCAACTCAGTAAGCGAATCAGCATCTAAAGTTGCCTCAGAGTCAGCTTCAACAAGCAACTCAGTAAGCGAATCTGCATCTAAACGTACATCAGAAGTAGAATCACAATCGGCTTCAACAAGCAACTCAGTGAGCGAATCAGCATCTAAAGTTGCCTCAGAGTCAGCTTCAACAAGCAACTCAGTAAGCGAATCTGCATCTAAAGTTGCCTCAGAGTCAGCTTCAACAAGCAACTCAGTAAGCGAATCAGCATCTAAAGTTGCTTCAGAGTCAGCTTCAACAAGCAACTCAGTAAGCGAATCTGCATCTAAACGTACATCAGAAGTAGAATCACAATCGGCTTCAACAAGCAACTCAGTAAGCGAATCTGCATCTAAACGTACATCAGAAGTAGAATCACAATCGGCTTCAACAAGCAACTCAGTGAGCGAATCAGCATCTAAAGTTGCCTCAGAGTCAGCTTCAACAAGCAACTCAGTAAGCGAATCTGCATCTAAACTTACATCAGAGTCAGCTTCAACAAGCAACTCAGTGAGCGAGTCAGCTTCTAAGAAAGCCTCAGAATCAGCTTCAACAAGCAACTCAGTGAGCGAATCAGCATCTAAAGTTGCCTCAGAGTCAGCTTCAACAAGCAACTCAGTAAGCGAGTCAGCTTCTAAGAAAGCCTCAGAATCAGCTTCAACAAGCAACTCAGTGAGCGAATCAGCATCTAAAGTTGCCTCAGAGTCAGCTTCAACAAGCAACTCAGTAAGCGAATCTGCATCTAAAGTTGCCTCAGAGTCAGCTTCAACAAGCAACTCAGTAAGCGAATCTGCATCTAAACGTACATCAGAAGTAGAATCACAATCGGCTTCAACAAGCAACTCAGTGAGCGAATCAGCATCTAAAGTTGCCTCAGAGTCAGCTTCAACAAGCAACTCAGTAAGCGAATCTGCATCTAAACGTACATCAGAAGTAGAATCACAATCGGCTTCAACAAGCAACTCAGTGAGCGAATCAGCTTCTAAGAAAGCCTCAGAATCAGCTTCAACAAGCAACTCAGTAAGCGAATCTGCATCTAAAGTTGCCTCAGAGTCAGCTTCAACAAGCAACTCAGTAAGCGAATCTGCATCTAAAGTTGCCTCAGAGTCAGCTTCAACAAGCAACTCAGTAAGCGAATCTGCATCTAAACTTACATCAGAGTCAGCTTCAACAAGCAACTCAGTGAGCGAGTCAGCTTCTAAGAAAGCCTCAGAGTCAGCTTCAACAAGCAACTCAGTAAGCGAATCTGCATCTAAACTTACATCAGAGTCAGCTTCAACAAGCAACTCAGTAAGCGAATCTGCATCTAAACGTACATCAGAAGTAGAATCACAATCGGCTTCAACAAGCAACTCAGTGAGCGAATCAGCATCTAAAGTTGCCTCAGAGTCAGCTTCAACAAGCAACTCAGTAAGCGAATCTGCATCTAAACTTACATCAGAGTCAGCTTCAACAAGCAACTCAGTAAGCGAATCTGCATCTAAACGTACATCAGAAGTAGAATCACAATCGGCTTCAACAAGCAACTCAGTGAGCGAATCAGCATCTAAAGTTGCCTCAGAGTCAGCTTCAACAAGCAACTCAGTAAGCGAATCTGCATCTAAACGTACATCAGAAGTAGAATCACAATCGGCTTCAACAAGCAACTCAGTGAGCGAATCAGCTTCTAAGAAAGCCTCAGAATCAGCTTCAACAAGCAACTCAGTAAGCGAATCTGCATCTAAAGTAGCCTCAGAGTCAGCTTCAACAAGCAACTCAGTAAGCGAATCTGCATCTAAAGTTGCCTCAGAGTCAGCTTCAACAAGCAACTCAGTAAGCGAATCTGCATCTAAACTTACATCAGAGTCAGCTTCAACAAGCAACTCAGTGAGCGAGTCAGCTTCTAAGAAAGCCTCAGAATCAGCTTCAACAAGCAACTCAGTGAGCGAATCTGCATCTAAAGTTGCCTCAGAGTCAGCTTCAACAAGCAACTCAGTAAGTGAGTCAGCATCTAAAGTTGCTTCAGAATCAGCTTCAACAAGTAACTCAGTAAGTGAGTCAGCATCTAAAGTAGCCTCAGAGTCCGCTTCAACCAGCAACTCAGTAAGCGAGTCAGCATCTAAAGTTGCTTCAGAATCGGCATCAACAAGCAACTCAGTAAGTGAGTCAGCATCTAAAGTGGCTTCAGAATCCGCTTCAACAAGCAACTCAGTAAGTGAATCTGCATCTAAACGTGCTTCAGAAGTAGAATCACAATCCGCTTCAACAAGCAACTCAGTAAGCGAGTCAGCATCTAAAGTAGCTTCAGAATCGGCATCAACAAGCAACTCAGTGAGTGAATCTGCATCTAAAGTAGCCTCAGAGTCCGCTTCAACAAGCAACTCAGTAAGCGAATCAGCATCTAAAGTTGCCTCAGAGTCCGCTTCAACAAGCAACTCAGTAAGCGAGTCAGCATCTAAAGTTGCTTCAGAATCCGCATCAACAAGCAACTCAGTAAGTGAATCTGCATCTAAACGTGCTTCAGAAGTAGCCTCAGAGTCCGCTTCAACAAGCAGCTCAGTAAGCGAATCTGCATCTAAAGTAGCCTCAGAGTCAGCCTCAACCAGCAACTCAGTAAGTGAGTCAGCATCTAAAGTTGCTTCAGAATCAGCTTCAACCAGCAACTCAGTAAGTGAGTCAGCATCTAAAGTAGCCTCAGAGTCAGCCTCAACCAGCAACTCAGTAAGTGAGTCAGCATCTAAAGTGGCTTCAGAATCGGCTTCAACCAGCAATTCAGTAAGCGAATCTGCATCTAAACGTGCTTCAGAAGTAGAATCACAATCCGCTTCAACCAGCAACTCAGTAAGTGAGTCAGCATCTAAAGTGGCTTCAGAGTCAGCCTCAACCAGCAACTCAGTAAGTGAGTCAGCAGCCTCAACCAGCAACTCAGTGAGCGAATCTGCATCTAAAGTGGCTTCAGAATCGGCCTCAACCAGCAACTCAGTAAGTGAGTCAGCATCTAAAGTGGCTTCAGAATCGGCATCAACAAGCACCTCAGTGAGCGAGTCAGCGTCTAAACGTATGTCAGAAGTAGAATCACAATCGGCATCAACAAGCACCTCAGTGAGTGAATCTGCATCTAAACGTATGTCAGAAGTAGAATCACAATCGGCATCAACAAGCACCTCAGTGAGCGAGTCTGCATCTAAACGTACATCAGAAGTAGAATCACAATCAGCCTCAACAAGCAATTCAGCAAGTGAATCAGCATCTAAAGTGGCTTCAGAATCGGCATCAACCAGCAACTCAGTGAGCGAGTCTGCATCTAAGGTAGCATCAGAATCCGCTTCAACCAGCAACTCAGTAAGCGAATCTGCATCTAAGATTGCCTCAGAATCGGCATCAACAAGCACCTCAGTGAGCGAGTCAGCCTCTAAAGTGGCTTCAGAATCAGCCTCAACCAGCAACTCAGCAAGCGAATCTGCATCTAAACGTATGTCAGAAGTAGAATCACAATCGGCATCAACAAGCACCTCAGTGAGTGAATCTGCATCTAAAGTAGCATCAGAATCGGCATCAACCAGCAACTCAGCAAGCGAGTCAGCATCTAAACGTATGTCAGAAGTAGAATCACAATCGGCTTCAACCAGCAACTCAGTAAGCGAATCTGCATCTAAGGTTGCCTCAGAATCAGCCTCAACCAGCAACTCAGTGAGTGAATCTGCAGCTTCAGTAAGTGAGTCAGTGTCAGAATCAGTTTCTAAATTGATATCAGAAGGAAATTCTGTAAGTACATCGGTATCAGAATCAGTTTCTAGATTATTCTCAGAATCACTATCTACAAGTAAATTACAATCAGAATCTGTATCTAAGTTCTTCTCAGAATCGTTATCAGGAAGCACTTCACATTCAACTTCTGTATCTAAGTTCTTCTCAGAATCAGCCTCACTATCTACTTCAATTAGTGCAAGTATTTCTGCTTCACCGAAATGTTCTTGTGTCGATGATTCAACCAGCACTTCAGTAAGCGAGTCATCATCTAAAGTGGCTTCAGAGTCAGCCTCAACCAGCACCTCAGTAAGTGAATCAGCATCTAAAGTAGCATCAGAGCAAGCTTCAACAAGCACCTCAGTAAGTGAATCAGCGTCTAAGGTAGCGTCAGAGCAAGCTTCAACAAGCACCTCAGTAAGTGAATCAGCGTCTAAGGTAGCATCAGAGCAAGCTTCAACAAGTACCTCAGTAAGTGAATCAGCGTCTAAGGTAGCGTCAGAGCAAGTTTCAACAAGCACTTCAGTAAGTGAATCAGCGTCTAAGGTAGCATCAGAGCAAGCTTCAACAAGCACCTCAGTAAGTGAATCAGCGTCTAAGGTAGCATCAGAGCAAGCTTCAACAAGCAACTCAGTGAGTGAATCAGCGTCTAAGGTAGCTTCAGAGAAAACTTCTGAGTCAGCTTCAACAAGTAAGTCAGTATCTGAATCATTATCAACAAGTATGGGAGATCCAGATAGTACGGACAAACCAGACTTTATCTTGAGCGAAAGTGCTTCGCGTTCAACAAGTGTAAGTGCATCAGTTTCAACGTCAGTATCTGCGTCAACTTCATCAAGTGAAAACGTATCAAGTTCTGAATCAACAAGCCTGTCAGTTTCTGAATCTACATCAGTCTCAGCAAATATGTCAGCTTCTGAATCAAGAACAGAATCAGAAGGCAAGTCAAGAAAACAATTGCCAAATACTGGTACAGAAGCTTCTAAATCATCTGTACTTTTAGGAGCTTTGGCAGCTATGACTGGTCTTGGATTGATTGCGAAACGTCGTAATGATGAAGGAGAAATGTAAACAATCTGCTTATCTCATATTTGACTGGCAATAGATGATGTCCATCGAATTTGGACAAAAAGTCTATAAAATCATAAAAACGCATATTATCAGGCATTCAAAAAAACTTGATAGTATGCGTTTTATTGTGGAAATATTTCCTTTTTTTGGATGGAATTGAGTTTTTCCCAGCCGTGGCTGTAAGAGTTCAATAACAAAGTATAGCAAAATGAACCAAAAATAGTATAGTAAATTGAAATAAGATATGAACAAATCGATTAGGAAAGTCAAATTAATTTCTAGAACTGTTTTAGCAGTCGCAATGTACTATTCTAGATTCAATATACTATACATAATGTGGTATAATACTCTTATGGCATATTCAATGGATTTTCGTAAAAAAGTTCTCTCTTATTGTGAGCGAATAGGTAGTATAACAGAAGCATCACATGTTTTCCAAATCTCACGTAATACTATTTATGGCTGGTTAAAACTAAAAGAGAAAGCAGGAGAGCTAAACCATCAAGTAAAAGGAACAAAACCAAGAAAGGTTGATAGAGATAGACTTAAAAACTATCTTACTGACAATCCTGACGCTTATTTGACTGAAATAGCTTCTGAATTTGACTGTCATCCAACTACTATCCACTATGCTCTCAAAGCTATGGGCTACACTCGAAAAAAAAGAACCGCACCTACTATGAACAAGACCCAGAAAAAGTAGCTTTATTTCTTAAGAATTTTAATAGTTTAAAGCACTTAGCACCTGTTTATATTGATGAAACAGGATTCGATACTTATTTTTATCGAGAAGAAGAGACGATGACTAGCGACTTTTTTGAAGCTTGGTTTCAGAAGTTTCTCCTACCAATATTAAATACACCATCCGTTATTATTATGGATAATGCAAGATTCCATAGGATGGGTAAACTAGAAGTCTTGTGTGAAGAGTTTGGGCATAAACTTTTACCTCTTAGGAGAGTTAGAAACGTTTCTCTGATCTTGTGTAGATAAGATTGATGTCACCAGTAACAAATTAACGAGAAACCAATGTAGATATAGTGTGATTTTTCTATAAGGATGGAAAAAAAGA
>BNJS01000403.1_pt1 | contig 17453 bp, 11 predicted proteins | sample 8540461 | NCBI WGS metagenome assembly BNJS01 (sample SAMD00202454, study PRJDB9452) | human saliva metagenome | isolation source: human saliva | place: Japan | reverse complement strand
TACTGCTGGTGTTGATTGCGCTGCCGAGACTGGCTGGCGCTGTGCTGGAGCTGTTGGTGCTGAACTTGGGCAGGCACACCGTTACTTTAGCTCGACACTTCTTCTGTAGATCCATCGGTATGTTACAACCACAAGCTCCATCTTTTTCACCTGAATCTGTTGCTGTGTCACGATCTCTGGAGGCTGACTGCTTTGTACCCGCCAGGAAAGATCTTGCATTTCCAGCTGAGATCTTCTGCTTTTGGTGGCTGATACAGCTTTGTTTGCGGTAGCTCTGTTGGTTTTACCTGTTGGTGTGTTCTTATCTGCATCTGTTGGTGCTGGAGTTTACTAGATGTGCTGCTGCAATCTTATCTTTGAATCCACCAGGACAAGTGATTAGTATAGGTTCCCTTTTCATCCACTACTGTATTGTGAGATTTGCTGGAAGACTTGAGGTTAGCATGGTTTTCACTGCTTCGATAATCTTATTCTTTTCAGTTTCACTAACGCCGTTTAGAAGCTGCAATATCTACTTTTGTACACCTGCAACTGGGTTCCATTATTTCTTAGCAGTCTCAAGGGTAATAACTTTCAAGATCTCTGGATTCAGCATTTGTACCCATGAACTCGGTTCTTCGCATATAAAATTAACACAGTTTCTCTCCCTGCTGGCTGGTCCATTGCAGCAGTACCTCATATTTTAGCATCAATTTGATCTTATGCCTGCTACTTTCTATCAAAGCTGCTCGGCATGCACTCCTTTTATAGCTGTTGCATTTCCTTTCAGCGAGAAATTTCTCTAAAGCTGTAGCTTGAACTATCACTTTTATCTACATCAGATTTTATCACCAGGATATACTGTAACTTCTCAGTCACACTTTCACCAACAATCTAGCTATCATTAGTACCAGTCACGCCACCTTCCTCATTTAGTTTACCGGCCAGTGCTGTAACTGTAATCGGTGTACTCTTAGCTGACTCTTACCACCTGCTGGTGTGGAAGTCGCTGTAATCTCCGTCTCCTGCACTGGAAGACTGTTTTGTAGGGTGAACAGTTGCTGCACCTTGAGCAGCTAGCTACGAGAAACTGCACCGATCGGCGCAACATCCATCTGTGTTGTAAAGCTTAGCAGTTGAAACCTCGCTGGTGCCTTTTACTGTCACATCAGACTGGCGTACTTGCTTTACCCGCTAAATCATTGACAATCTGGAGCGTCTAGTCAGCCCGTCATCCGCCGCTAGTTTTGTTGGTCTGCCGCGCGGGCGCTGGCGTGTTTAGTTTTCGAGTGTTTCTGGTTTTGGCGTAGCGTTTGCGCGTCGCATTAACTACAGCGATCCACTGCGCTTGTGATGTTTTACCATAGTAGCTGCTCGCTCGTCACATTACCAGCTGGAACATGCCTGAGATTTGGAGTGATGCTTGCTACACCCATTGTTACCTGCTGCTTAGCTTCACCAATCTTATGTTGTTGTCTCAGTCGTAACAAGGCAACTGTTCGATTCCTCGCTCTCCTTTCACTTCAACCGGAGTTTTGGTGTTAGCTTTACCTGTAGACTTGTCGTACATACTGTAAGCTTAATGAGTGCTACCGCTTCTTTCTTTTTCAACAATTACTTTTACAGGAACTTCTTTTGTAGATGTATCTGGGTAAGTTATAACTGCTATTGCTTGTTTTTCACCTGGAGTTTGTGTATCTACTGCATCCTTGTACTTTCAACTGTTGTTCCTTTTGGAAGAGTGTCTGCAGTTTCCAAATCACTTTGTGCATCTGGTTTTTGACCAACTTTTACAGTTTGATCTTTTTCGCTGTTGGTGTGCAAACATCAGACTTCCACATCTTTATAGGGTTAGTTGCAATGTGCGTGAAACCTGCATGCTCCAGCAGTGGCACACGCATCATACCAAAACACAACCTTCATATCTTTTAACTGTTCGTTAGTTTGTTGTTTTAGGGACTTCAGTTCTAAAACTCCATGCCATAGGCATCATTCCCATCACCACCCCGTAGTCGAACGATCCACAATCAAACGTTTTGTCATTCAAAGGCAGCACCGTATACTAACTCTTTAGTTCTCGGGAAGAATTAGACATCCGCACTCTTGAAATATCTGTCCTCCTGACTCATAGGTTTTTCTATAGAACGACCATAGATACCACTTTCCCAACCAGAGAGAGAGAAGCTTTTTGTTTAATCCCTAATCCAGCAGCTGTGGCTGGTGCTGGATTTTCAAACGTTACAGCGTTACTCAACGCTGAACCATCAGGTTTTGTACGTTCGAATCTTTTTAGTTTTAGGATTATATTTAGGGTTGACTGGAGAGTTATATTTTTGCACGTGTAATGCTAGTTGGCATATTAACTTCTGAGGAATTTGGATGAAATTTCGATACCATCTCCTCCATCTGTATTATACTGTATGAATAGATATTTTCTGCATGATCATTATAAAAGACAAAGCCAATCTAATGAAGTAATCTTCCACTAGCGTCTTTTATTATATTTAACTTTATAATTTTGTAACTCTAGAAACTGCATTAACAGCGTCATCTGTGAGTCGTGGCTTTATTAACATCATTAGGATATAGGTATCACTATGACCATTTGCGGCTGCATTTGTACCTTCTGAATAAGCAACTTCCGCTCTAAAAGCATTATTCTTATCTAATGCTTTACATTACGTGGGTCGTTAGATCCTGTGTTTTCGATCGAGTTAGATTCTGATTTTTCTCAGTGTTTTCTGCTTTTTACCTACAGTTGGTTGTCCGTTAGTAGTGTCTGCCTGGAGTTTCTTTTTCTCTACGGTTTGTTTTTAATTTAGTGTTCGCTGTAGTTACAAGTTTATTCTGAGCTTTTTAATTTCGTCTTGAGTTGTTGCATTCTCTAATGTATCTTTCGCTAGCTTCTAGCGCTTCTTTTAATACTGCAACACTCTCTTCTGTTTTTGTTAGCTGTAAGTTCCATCTAGCGAGTTTTGCTTCGATTTCTGCAATATAGTTTTTCAAGTTTAGTTTTGATCTAAAGCTTTTAACTTCTTTTACCAGTTTCTCCACTAATTTTCTTCTACTGCTCTGCTACGTCTTCTTTGTGTTTCTTTGGCTACTGGTTGTGTCGTCGCTACCGGTGTGTTGAACATTTTCTTTAGCTCCAGCGTTTTGTTGTATTATCCGCTGTTGTGTGTGGTTTGATACTTCTTCGTAGCTTGAGCTACTGCTCCAGCACCAAAGAGAAACATACTGGCCCAGTACAGCTGGAAACCGCCCCTACTTTAAACTTTTTAATAGAGTAACTTTTCAACCTTTTTACTCATTTCTCGTGTCCTTTAAATACACTTATTTTATCCTATCATTTTAGTTTCTCCTTCCTTATATTTCTTTTTAAAATAAAAATAATCCAAGATCAATAGGTGTTTATAATAATTTTTATACTAATTGATTACATTTACTATTTCATATATACTTTTTCAGACTATATATAACTTAAATTATGTAAATTAAATTATGTAAATTTAAAATCGAAAAACACAGTAAGGGTCTATGATACAATAAATTCACATCAAAATATCAAGAATAGCCTACTACTGTCTAAAAACTAATTTCACCAGAAAATACAAAGAAAGTAAACACTAACACCCACAAGATATAAGTAAATCAGACACAGAGAGGACGTATTTTAAAATAAAATGTCTGCGCTGAAGATTTATGAGATCAGTTATTAGTCTATATCAAAATAGTAAGACTCAACATATTATTATGATTTCTTTAGCAGTGCCACATTAATAAATGGAAACAGTATTCTTAGATTAAAACTGAAAACGGAGATAGTGTTTACTACTAAACAAACGAAAGAACTTTACAAAACACTCAATTAGAAAGAAGAAAAATCAAATTTTTAAAAAGATGATTAGCATCTTACGCTCCACACTCAAACAAAAGTTAAATACTATGTTTCACCTTTAGAAATCAACATAATATTAGCTGTTATGTGCAGTATTCAGCTTTAATAGAAGCACATACTATAAATATATCTCAAATAATATACTTCCTAGAATCCAGAAAATCAAATGATTTCTAAAAATTCATGGACTACGATAAGCGACTTGGTGCATATAAAATTACTCATATTTTGGAGCATGATTGGCAGTTAAAAAGTTAGCTTCGGAGATATATCGATTAATTCCAAAGCTAAATCTCCCTATATGTCTGCTACTAAACTCATTATTTCCTATTAAATCTTTTCCTACAGCTGCGAACTATTAATCCTAACTTCAAATTATCACAAAAATACTCATAACAAAGAATAAATTTCTAGTAAACTAGTTAATATTTTTAGATAACCTTATAATTATTTTCATCTGTTTGAGAAGGAACTGAACGTGCCAGAAAAGAGAGGTCTCGGCGTTAACGAAGTCTCAATCAATAATCAATATTGGAACAGATGATGACGTATACAACCTCTCCATGGACAACTCTTGTATGTCATGATAGGGCTGAAATTAAAAATAGTTTAAAAATATCCTAATAACAGGTTACTAAAATCTTCGTCTTTACTTATAAAATAAAAAGGAAAGTTTGTTTTTCATCAATATTTTTCAACACTTCTTTTATTCTCACCCTCTTATTTTTACAACCGTTTAATTTTTTCTAATATTTATTAATCATCATTGAAGGATGGACACCGACATCCAACGATGTTATCGAATTAAAGAATAAGCTTATTTCAATTTCAAAAAATATGAGTAGAAATAAATACGAAGAATACACCTATATAGATTATGATAATATCCTTAAAAAATATGATAGTTTACTCAAATTCCCCTCTTTTAAAAGTAAGGAGGGCTGTTTCTTTCATCAATATCTCCCTAGTTCTAATACTCAACTTATAACCGTTTAAATTTTTTCTAATATTATTAAAATTTTCTTTACAAAGTTCACGATAAGTGATAATATAAATTTAAGTTAACACATTAAATTTTAATAAGTCTATTTTTATATTAATTAATCAAGGAGGAGTCAACTTGAAAAATACGAAAAAGATTATAGATGACATCATAAAAGATATAAACTGGTATTTTTAAAGAAGGTGAACAACTCTACAGAAAAAGAAATAAAAAGAAATATAATGTTAGTAGTACTACTGCCGTGTAGTACTAAATGAACTAGAGTCCAGCAGGATATATTTTTAGAGTTCATAGTAAAGGAAGTTTTGTTAATAAAACATTAGTTAACAAAAGTTTTGAGACAGAAAATAACAACTCTCATAAACACTTTAAAGAATCAGTATCTGAACACTTGAAGTTATTGAGCTGAGATTATTCAAGATAAAGAACTTTGTTCTAAATTAAAATTAAAAACCAAAACTTCTAAAAGTAGCTGATAAAATATATCGGTATTATCGCATGGGCTCACCAAACTAACTGATATTCCAATAAAATATTTACCTGACGTTAATATTAATGATATAGATAGTTTTCAAAGAGCTGGCTACTATGATTAGAAAAATATCGTATAGATATTCACCAAGAAAAATCTAAAAATTATGAACGTTATAGTTGATACTCCTGAAGAAATTGCCAAATTTATCGCAAAAAGACGGTGAAACCATGTTTTGAAATTTGATAGGTACACTTTCACTTTCGGTGATGGTAAAATTTTCGAATATGTAAAAATATATATAAATTATAAATACTCAGCTTAACCATTAAAGATTAAGCTCTGATTGAGTTAACTATGGATAAAAAGAAAAATCTTAAACCAAATAAAAGGTGGAATCATCGTTTCTTGTCAAGCATTACCTGGAGAACCACTTTATGTTGAAGAAGGTGGAATCATGAAACTTATGGCACTAGCTGCTAAAGAAGCTGGAGCCGTTGGTATCCGCGCACAAGGTGTTACTGATATAGTTCAAATTAAGGAAACAGTAGACTTACCTGTTATCGGAATTATCAAACAAAGTTACGAAGGAATGTCTCAATTCATCACAGCAACTATGAAAGAAGTAGACGCCCTTGTAGAAACAGGTTGTGAAATCATTGCCTTAGACTGTACTTTACGCCCTCGTTTTGATGGAACAACAATTAATGATTTTGTTGCAGAAATCAAAGCTAAGTATCCTGACATTATTTTAATGGCAGACATCGCTACTTTCGAAGAAGGTGTAAATGCAGAAAAAATAGGTATTGATTTCGTAGGAACTACCTTAAGTGGTTACACAGAAAATACAAAAGATAGACCAAATGAAGTAGACTTAGATCTTATCAAGAAATTATCTGAAACTATTTCTGTTCCAATCATAGCTGAAGGACGCATCCATTACCCTGAGAATGCTAAAGCAGCATATAATGCAGGAGCTTTTAGTGTAGTAGTAGGTGGAGCTATTACTCGTCCAAAAGAAATAGCAGCTAGATTTATCGATGCAGTGAATAGAACAAAAGTTCTAATTGACACCAAATCAATTGGAACTTTTCTTTATATTACTTTTCCAAGCACGTCCATCGATGTAACTTGATTTTTCATAATTTTTCTTTCATCGGTTTTGCCGGCATTATTATCGATAACAGTATATATATCAATATTGGGCTACCGAATGAGAAAAATACTCGCTAATAAGAATAGTACTCGTAAAAACTAGCACTTATTCCAAATCTTTTACTTAAACCACTGCATACCCCAGAGACTAAAAGCTCCTTCGTATGATTTATAAATTTTATCTTCTAAAAATTAAGAAATTTATTCCAAATTTTTATTTAATCCATCTATCATAATAAATTCCTCCTGACTTTATTGTTGATATTTTTATTATTCTGACTTTATAAATATTATATCACATTTCTATGATATATATTAACTATTGTACTCAGGTCACTTTAAACTAAGTTTATATTATTAAGGTTTTTAATAAATATCTTAAAAATGACATTAACAATGAAATTCTTATCGAACATAAAAAACAAATCGTTTGCGGATATATGAATCCACTAAAGATTTCGCCAAGAGCAACAAAAATTATTCTTGTGATTCAATTATTCTAAAGAATTTCAATTGCCATTTTTGTGCTTCTAGAGCTGTTTTATTTAAATCCATACACCAAGGTGGATAAAATCTCATAGCCATTTTTCCTTTGCTGTCTTTTGTCGAGAGAATTTTTTTATGGATAGCCTCATCATTTGGAATAATAAAAAGTCCTCTCTTATCGTTATCGATCACAACAATAACGAGTTCATTCCCCAAATCTTCATTTGTATAAGGAATGTTCTTGTTATTTTGGTCTTTTTTCCAAAAAGCTGTAAAATACCCCTCTTTTTTTGGTGTTTTTTTTGCCAAACGACATCTTTTATAACCTTGCTCTTCCTTTATTTTGATAAGGATACCTTCATATTTTTCGTTCCACTTTTCTTTTTCAAATTCAAAATCACCATAAAACTCATTAAGAACCTCAAGTATTTTCATTTTAATATATGTCCTCCTTAACAAAATTTTTTTCACTTGAATTACTGCATACCCCTGGTATAATACCCCTCGTATGATTTATAATCTTTTTATCTTCTAAAAAAACTTAATTCATATTTTATTATTCTGATCTTATAAATATTATATCATATTTATATGCTATATATTACTTGTTGTACTCAGGTGACTCTAATCTAAGTTTATATTATAAGATTTTTAATAAATATCTCCAAAAACCATATTATCTGTGAAATACTTATCTTAAAAAGTAAAAAGAACACCTGAAGAATGTTCTTTTTACTTTTTGACAAAAAGTCTTAGCGATGGACTGGCGTACCCATCATCTCAGGTACTCTATAAAAAGAGTGTGTAGAGAGCCTTTCTCACTCAATAAGACTTTTTCTATCTTTATGTTATAACAAATATGTTGGTTTTGTCAAAAACTTTCCATCTTGACAAGTGAGCGTTTATCACTATAATATTAAATATAAAGTGAGTGTTCACTCACTAAATATTTAAAAATCTTATTTCTAATGAGATATTTCTTAGCACCTATCCTGAAACTATATAATAATCGTAGTTCTAAAAACATTAGGTGAACTAATATCCTCAAAATAATCTCAGCTATATTTTTTAATCATAGAGTGAGTGTTTCACTTACTTTGGAAAGGAAGATAATTCTTATGAAAAAAATTAATACAAATTACTTCATTATCAAAAAGTTTCGGTGATCAAACAGTCCCTTGACAACATTGATTTCAAACCTAGAAAAAGGTGAAATTGTCGGTCTTATTGGACCATCAGGATCGGGAAAATCAACATTAATAAAAACAATGCTCGGTATGGAAAAAGCAGATAAAGGTGAAGCTCCTTGTTCTAGATAACAAAATGCCAAAAAGAGAAATTCTTTCTAATATTGATATATGGCACAAAGCGATGCTCTTTTTATGAAATGCTTACTGGCTACGAAAATTTAGAATTTTTGGAAAATGAAAGGTGTTCCTTCAAAAACAACTAAAAGAAGAAATAGCTTATATAGCAAAAAATAGTGGATCTAACCGACCACTTAAAAATCAGTATCGAATTATTCAGGTGGGATGAAACGAAGACTTTCACTCGCTATTGCGCTAATCGGTAGCCCTGAGTTACTCATACTCGATGAACCTACAGTCGGTATAGATCCCCAGCCTTCGTCGTATATTTGGAAGAATTGTTCAAAGCAAAGAGATAACGGTGTTGGCATTCTAGTAACGACTCATGTAATGGACGAAGCAGAACTTACAGATAAAGTCGGGCTTCTTCTTCGTGGAGATATTATAGACTTTCGACACACCAAAAAATCTAAAAAGAAAAATAATGTTACTACTATCGAAGAAGTATTCTTAAAAAGTGGAGGAAAAATAACATGAGAATTTTAACTATTTCAAAAAGAGTATTTAAGGAATTTTTAGAGATAAAAGAACTTTAGCTATGATGTTCGTTGCACTGATTTTTATAATGTGGTTGATCAGCATAGTCTTTTTCAGCAAACACAAATTCTGAAATTACTGTTGCTTCTGTAAACACTCCTCAAAGTGTGGTTTCCGTAATGAAAGATATTGACAACGTTCATCTAGAAGAATATCAATCAAAAGAAGCTGCTGAAGATAAAATTAAAAATAACGAGATAGATACTGTAATTTTCTTACGATAACAATACCTACACGGTAACTCACGCCAATATAGACATCTACTAAAACTATGCACAGCTCAACGAGTTTTAAAAATTCTATAAAAAGCATCAGAAGCGAAAAATTTGGTAGAAGTTGTAAAAAGTAAATCCTAAATTAAGTGCGAAATAAACAAGAACCTGAAGTTAAAGAATATTATAACTACGGTAATGCAGATTCAACATTTTTAATAAAGTTGCACCCTACTTTTAATCGGCTATATCCTATTCTTCTTCGTATTTTTAATCTCTGGAATGGCTCTACTAAAAAGAGCGTACTAGCGGAACTTTGATAGACTCTTAGCAACTCCGGTAAAACGAAGTGAAGTCGTACTAGGATATGTACTCTTTATAGCTCATTAGCCGTAATTCAAAACTATTATCGTCACTCTATCATCTATATATTTATTAAATATTGAAGTTGCTGAAAATCCATTTTATGTTATAATAGTTAATGTATTACTAGCAATGGTTGCCTTAACATTAGGGTTTACTAATCTCTACGATAGCAAAATCAGAATTTCAAATTATGCAGTTCTGTTCCAATAATAGTTATTCCTCAAATGTTCTTTTTCAGGAATAGTATCTGTTGAGAGTATGGGGAAAAATCGCTGTCTCATATTAGTAAAAATCCTACCTGTTACCTATGCTAGTGACGGTTTAAGCAAAATAATTTTTAGAAGGTAAAAAAATCTTCTTGCGATTAAAACTGATATCATAGTTCTACTTGCACTTTGCATCCTTCTAATAATACTTAATATTCTAGGCTTAAAAACGATATAGAAAAAGTTTAAAAACAATAGGAGACTCCTTATGACTGAAAACATCTTAACAATCTTACTTTTAGCATATCTCATGACGAAAACCCTTCCTACCTGGTAAGGAAAAACAATAGAAGCTGCGATTAAATTATTCGCAAAAACAAGGATACCATGGGACATCTACGCTTCAAATCGCTAAAGAAGCAGGCGTTAGTCACAACAACAGTATTCAAATACTAAAACTAAAGAAGATTTATTATATTCAATAATAGTCCCTGTTATCCCTAAATTATTTTTAAATTTTCTAAAAAGAATCTCAAAAATACTAATTCACTTGAAGATTTAATCAGTTATGTTGTTGAAGATCGTATGGTTTTCCTAAAAGAAAATAAAAGATACTGTATAGTATTCTCAGAGATATTAACAAACGAGAATTTAAAAGCACAACTTATCGATTCGTTAAAAGTGGTCTTTTACAGAAATAAACTTTAAGATATATTACAAAAACATAAAGAAAATAATCCTGAAATTAACGAGAACTTATCGCCAGCAGAAATCATTCGTTCATTCTGCAGGACCTATCATGACCTACTCAGCTCAAAGATTTATTCTTTTTGAGGACACCCATGCCCTACCGAGAAACATGATTTACAATTTATTAAACAACAAATTATATTTAATGAAGTAATAAAGAAAGAGGAGCTGAATTTCCAAACTCCTCTTTTTCTGACTCTTGACACTTTCAGGCACAATAAAACCCTGACGAAAGGCGTAGCTATAGCGTTTCATCAGGGTGGAAATTGGCATAATTTTCCTATATACATATGTCAGAAACATATCCTACAAGAGGAATTTTATTCATCTTTTTACAGAATTAATTATATCAAGATACTCTTTTGATTCTGCATCTTTTATATAATAATCTCCCATTAATGTCTCAACACTTCCTAAAGTGGTATTTCTTATTGCTTCTTGTATTTTAGCTGTCGATAAATTTACATTATTATCTTTTAGAAGTTTCTCAAGATATCTTTCTATTACTAAAGCTAAGTAACAAATTAAAAAGTGAGCTCTTATTCTCTTTTCACTCCACACAAATATTGGTCTAGCCTCAAGATTAGTTTTCAATACTCTAAAACTATCTTCAATCTTCCATAGACTTCATAAATCTCTCTACTTCTCTTCCTGTAAGTTCTTTTTGTGAATACTCTATTGCGAAGAATCCATCCATCTTTTTCTGCTTCTTCAATTTGTTTTAACATCTAATTCTATATCTAAGTTCCCCTTAGTTACTTTTATAAATTTCTTACCACCTTTTTTTCAACTCTTGTTTCATCATAGATGGATTATTTAGTAGTCTATCAGCTTTGTCTAGAAGTCTCTGTCTATCGGCTTTTGTCTTTTTGCTCTTTTTCAGAATATCCTAAAAGTAGATTATCTTGAATCTTTTTCAGTTTTACCATCAATTCTAATTTCTTTTACATGTTCTATAAGTTTATATTTAAACTCTTTTTCTACTATATATCCATCTTCAAATAATTTTTTTCTTTTATTTCTTTCTTAGCACCTTTTAGTTTATATGCCATAACATAATCTAATCCTAGTTCTTTTAATAAAAAAATAGATTCTTACCAGAATTAAGTCCCTCTATCTGCGGCTACTATTACTTTTTTAATTTGTATTTTCTTTTTAAATCTTTTTATGACGGGATATAGTGTACTAAATTCACTTGTATTACCTGGATATAGTTCGTAACTGATTGGTATTCCGTTATTATCAATTAATAATCCCATAACTACTTGTACTTGATTTACTTTTATTATCTTTAGAAAATCCAAAGCCTTTTTATTTCATCTTTTTAACTGATTCAAAGTAGTATGTAGTTACATCGTATAATACTACATTTAATTCTCTGTTAAATTTTTCTTGAGTGTGCTATTTAAATGTTTTTCTAATTTTTTTCTTTTTCATCATAAATTATGTCTAAAAACTCTGTAGTAGTCTTCTAAAATCAAATCATTTCGAAAAATCTACATAATTTTCTCTATGATCATATGCTGATTTCTTTGATGATGGAGTAAGTAGTCTTTGAAATACCAGTTGTTTTAGTATCTCTTCAATCTCTATCTTACTTCTAGTTTTTTTATATCTTTTATCCATCTACTTATTCCCAATTCTTGCTATATCTTCTCGTATACTAAGTATCCATAATTTTTACGTACTAAACCTTCTTTTTCAAAAATTATCTGTCTTCAATTTTTTTATTTTGTCTAGGGCACTTTCTTTCAATCTTTCATTTTTTTCTTTGATTTCTTTTTCTAATTTTTCTAGGAAGTTTTTATCTTGTTTTTAATAGTTTTTCTAAATTCTACAATTTTTTTATAACTTTCATTTTTGGTTTATTAGTTTCTGGATCTCGATATGAGTGAACCACTCTTACATATTTATTTCCTCTGTTTGTGTATACTTGAACTATCATTTTTTTGTCACCTCTATATATTATACCACATATACTTGTATATAGGAATAGTAAAGTAGGGAAAAAGTTGATTTTTTCGATAAAATCAACTTTTTATAACGATATTTTTTTCCCTCGAAACTGTAAAACAAAAAGTCGGGAGCTTGGAAATTTTCAAACTCTCTTTTTATTATTCACCTAATCTAATTACCTTATCACATATTGATAATGTTGATTTATTGTGTGAAATTATTATTGTTATCTTGTCTTTTTTACTTTCTTCTAAAGCTTTTAGCACTTCGATTTCACTGAAAATATCGATATTTGCTGTTGCTTCGTCAAGAATCAGAAGTTTACTATCATTGTAGAATGAACGTGCTACTGATAAACGTTGTTTTTGACCTGAACTTATGTTCGAACTTCTCTCACCAACGATCTCATTTTCACGACGTTTCAAGTTATCCACAAAACCTCTTAGATTTGTTTTTCTTAATGATGCATCCAACTCTTCTTTATCTAAATCTTTCTCGAAGAATGTGATATTATCTTTAATTTTTGCATTGAATAAGTAGCTATCTTGTAAGATTATCGAGCTATTTTCCCTAAAGTAACGATTATCTATGTCACTAAGCTCAACGCCATCAATAGTAATATTACCTTCCATATTTTCATCTGAGATGAATTTCATAATAAGTTTCGCTATTGTAGATTTACCGCATCCACTAGGTCCACTTAATCCGATAATTTCGCCTTTTTTCACTTCGAAGCTTAGATTATCCACTACAGTATTATCAGCGTATCGATATGTTAAATTATCAACTTTAAGTTCATTAAAATCAACAACTACTCCACTATTTTCCGCTTCTTCCGGCGTGTTCATAAGCTCTAAAAATCTCTTTCCACTAGCCATCGTCTGACTTAATGTTGAAGCAAGATTCCCCATGTATAAAATAGGAATAAACGATACGATAAACATCGCAACTAATGAAACAGTTACGAACTGACTATCAAGTGAAGATGCCACGTAAATAAATGCCAACACCCCGATATTGTAAGTTACAACATTTAGAGTATTTAAATCTACTAAGAATTTGTTTTTAAGATATGAACTTCTTGTCAGTTCTTCAGTTTCCAAATCGATATTACGCTTTGCTTCATCGATTTTTCCATATTGTAATGTTTCAAAAATCCCATAAGCTTCTTCTGATGAATTGTTGTTTACTTGAGTCAGTTTACGGCGATAATTTTCACCAACATCTTGCCCCACATTTCTAAAACTTAACGGATACACAAGTCCGATTACGATATAGACTATTAACGCTACTAATGCTAGTTTCACGCTAAAGAATAGTAAGAAGATACTAACTACTAAACTTTGCACGATATAAATCATGAATGGTGTTATCGTGTGCGCATAGAAAACTTCTAATAATTCAATATCAGTCGTAATCATCGTCATATAATCACCTGAAGTGTTTTTTGTAAAACTATCGACAGAAATACGTTTGAATTTCTCTAGAACTTTAACACGTAAGGCATGTAGTACTTTGAACGCTACGTAGTGATTTAGCAGTTGCTCAGTATAACTAAATAGCCCTTTTAATACAGCTAAAGCGAAAATCACGATAAATAAAATCGCAGCTATTGTCGTTATTTTCGTTAAAAAGAATAACGAGATGAAGTAGGTAAATACAACAAGCGTTAGGTGCCCTAAGCTCCCGAATAGAGTCGCTCTAAGTAATGGACGTTTAAACTCTTGAGCAATAGCTAAAAGTTGTTTTAATTCTCTTAATGATGTCATTACTCTACCTCCTTAGCTAAAAATTTTGATTTCAGTTGTTGTTGATCTGTGAATAATTTTCTATACAGAGAATTTTCTTCAATCAGTTCATTGTGTGTTCCTTCTTCGATAATTTTCTTATCTTTTAGAACATAGATATTATCTGAATTTGTTATCGTCTCTAAATCGTGAGAAATAACGATGATAATTTTTCCTTCTTTTATTGAATCGAAGGCATTAAGCACGATTTCTTTACTATAATCATCAATATTCGATACAGCTTCGTCAAGTATATACAAGTAAGAATCTTTTAGTATTGCTTTTGCTGCAAGTAGTCTTTGTTTTTGACCTCCAGAAAGGTTCGCAGCTCCTATCGCAAGTTCATAATCTAGCCCTCCGTGCTCTTCTACGAAATCTCTAAGATTAACTTTTTCTAATGCATTGTACATTTCTTCTTCAGTTATATTTTTACGAACACTTAAATGCTCTCTTACAGTACCTTTAACTAAATAACTATCATTAGTAATAAGTGTCGTAATTTTAGCCATCTCTCTAGTAGGAATACTATCGATATTGAAGTTGTCATATTTTATACTTCCACTATAGTTAGAATTTAAACCTAAGATTAGTTTGATAATAGTAGACTTACCACTTCCACTTTCTCCTACTAATGCTGTTTTCGTACCAGGCTTAAATATCATATTAATATTTTCTAAAGTCGTCTCCTCTCCATAAGAGAAGCTAACATTGTTCAGAACAATATTTTTCCCTGCTTCTACCTCAATAGTTTCATCTTTTTCTTGCTCTGGATGATCAAGAAGTTTATAGATATTATCTAACTCAACATTCCCTTTCATCGAAATATGGAATAATCCACCTAAAGCGCGCAACGGTTTGAAGCATTCTAAAGAAGCTACGATTACAAAAACAATAAGTTTCTGATCTTTCACCGCAAAAATAGCAATAATCGATAAAACAAAAATAGAAATATAAGTAATTGCGTCCATCACATTAATAGAATTAAGTTGGTGACGAAGTAACGCCATCGTTGATTTTCTATATTTTGCACTACGAGTATCAACATCACTCGCTACATTATCTTCTTTACCATAAATTTTTGCCGTTGTGAAACCTGATAATCTATCGTAGAATACCTCTGATAAACTTAAGAAATCACTGAAATTCTTTTTATTAGCTTTTTTCGATTTCTTAATAATAATCATAATAGACACAGGAATAAGCGGATATAATAATAACATCGCTATAAATAGTAAGATATGAATCTTCCCATAAATCACAAACGAGCTAAGTACTATAAATAATGTCGCAAACATCTGTGGTACAAACTTATTGAAATAAAACTCGATATTCACAATTGATGAAGAATTCATCACAAGAAGACTACCAGTATTTACTGCTTCTGTGTAATTTAGTGAAAGTTTTTCTACTTTGTTGTAAATCTCTTTCCTTAATGTATTTCTAACCTGTTTAGAAATTTTGTGACTGAAGTAATTATCCCCTGTTGTAGCTGCGTAATAAACTACTAAACCTACTACCGTTTTTAGAATAAATCCTAATACAGCACCGCTTCTACTCTCTTCACCTAGTGAATAAAATAGAAAATCTACGAAATTGTAGATAAAAAATAACGAGCACCAAAAGGCAACAAGTTTAAGAATCGCTACGAGATATACTTCTTTTTTGATATTAAAGAGAGCCATCGCTCTACCATCTATCTTCATAATATCTCCTTATTTAATTTCAAATTTAGATTTATTTTACATAAAATGAGTAAAAATATAATATCAGATTTAGGTTATTTTTTATAAAAATCCAACATTCACTCTTTTTATGAAAAAGGCTCTAGCTACCTTTATTGATATTTATTATCAATTACTATTATACTATATAGCTAAATTAAAAGATAGCTTTTAAGTTTATTGTTACGAAAAATGTTCAAAAATACAAAGAATGTTCGGGAAACGAGGTTTTCATCTCATTTCCTCTAACTCTTTGCATTTTACAGTTTTGTTTGTACTGGGTGCACAGTTTGCCGTTACTTATTAATGTTTATGTTTTTTTCTTAGAAAGACAGTGAGTAGCTTTTCTTTTTACTACTAATCTCACTTTTGTTCTTACATTTCCTATTTTGGCAGAACAAAAGTCCAAATGTAAATAAAAGAAATAAAACTCCAGATTTTTCCTCTGGAGTTTTGTTTTTCTCGTCTATTCTTTTATAATTCTATAGTAAATTTTTGATGTTATTGCATAAACTATTGATGGAAGATTGCGAAGACTACGATTGTCACACAGCGCCTGTAAGAATATGCTATTATCTGTTATTAAGAATAATCCTCAAGATTTTTCGATAAATGGATATGCTACTATCGTGTGTAATGTCTGCTAATTAGCGGTGAGAAGAAGATTAACAATACTTTCTACATCTTATTGATTGTTTAATTGTTTATCTGTAATACTTTCACTTTCTCAGTGATTTCAAAGTTTTTATCTTCATATCCTCTCTGAGATTTGTTTGTAGTATGATGATTACCACTTTGGCTTATTACGAAGATGAAAAGCTTTATGAACACCTGATGAATAGGAATGATGAACACTCTGAATGTAAGTTTATTTTCTTCTTTACCTTCTATTTCTAAGTCTGTTTTTCTAGATTTTTGAAGCTTTTCAATACCTTTAGCTTTCTGGTAGTATCTTTTAATATTGAAGGTCAACGTAGTTTTGACGTAGGTGTCCTGTTTGTATATTATTCCTCTGCTTTTGCATCTTCTTTACTAAGTTCTGTCAAATTCTTGCAGATAATTTGATGCAGCTATTTTTCCCGCTTCTTTATTATCTTTACAGCAGCATAGTGGTATCCATAATATCTCGCTGCTAGGAACCTATTGTTCCTGGAAACTCTGATAATTTTTTCTTAATTTTATAGTCACTACCATTTAGAGAAATATTATTATAATTGTACTCTCCCTTTTTTATCGATATGTAATAAAATCTCTATTACTTTCAAATGTTTTATTTTTATTAGCGAATCATTTATAATCTTTTAATTGTAAAGACAACTATCATCTTTAATATTACTTAAGTCTATACCTACATTTGATTCAAAATTGAACTTATCTTCAACTAATCTTCCTACTCATAGGTACTGAATTATATGAGACCAGTCTTCTCACTTCAGTTCCCGCTTCTTTAGCCTGATAATCTTTGCATTATTTTCACCTTTTAGTTTATCACTAGTAGAATGATAACCTGCAACCATTAATTGTCTTGGGAATCTTTCATTATAAGATTTTTCATACC
>BNJS01001298.1_pt1 | contig 17549 bp, 18 predicted proteins | sample 8540461 | NCBI WGS metagenome assembly BNJS01 (sample SAMD00202454, study PRJDB9452) | human saliva metagenome | isolation source: human saliva | place: Japan | reverse complement strand
CAAGGCGTTGACTTCTCTCGATCTGAAGAACTTCGATACACAAAATGTCACTCAATATGTGGGGCATGTTCTCCGGTTGCTCAGCTTTTGACTTCTCTCGATCTGAAGAACTTTGAAACACAAAACGTAACTGACATGAGTTGGATGTTCAATGGTTGCAAGGCGTTGACTTCTCTCGACTTGCAGCACTTCAACACAAAAATGTCACCGACATGTCTGTGATGTTCTGGGGGTGCTCGGCGCTGACTTCTCTCGACTTGCAGCACTTCAACACACAAAATGTCACCAATATGGAGAGCATGTTCTATGGTTGCTCGGCACTGACTTCTCTCGATCTGAAGCACTTCAACACAAAAAAAGTAACCGACATGTATGAGATGTTCTCCGGCTGCTCGGCGTTGACTTCTCTCGATCTGAAGAACTTCGATACACAATACGTCACTGACATGAGGAGGATGTTCTCCGGCTGCGCGGCGCTGACGACCATCAACAGCAATACCACTTGGTGGTGCCCGGAATCAGAAAACATGTTTGCCGATTGCACGAAGTTGAAGGGCGCAGTCGCCTATGACAAGAACAAGGTCGACGCAAAGATGGCTAATCCCGAAACGGGCTATTTCACCGCTAAGCCCACCATGGTGGAAAGCAGGTGAATGGGTGCTGACGGTGCGCAGCACATCTACACGCTGCAAGCAAGCGCGTGCGCGGAGCACGGAAACAGTTGCCGGACGGAGTGCAGGTCGTGAACGGAAAGAAGACGGTCAAACCATGACACTGCTCTAAAGATTTCCTCTCTTCTTGCGCTATCCATAAGTGAGACCGGTACCCGTGAGAAGATCCCGAAAAATTCATCGACTTCCGTAGAATTTCTTGCCGCGCTTGTGCCGGACAGGAGGACTTCCACGGCATCCGTTTACAATCAGAAAAATTCATTTCACTCATTCTTTTCACCGCCCCTGCTCCCGAAGGCAACTTTCCCCCGATTGGGAAAGGAATGGAGGAGCGCTACCGTATGACTCACTATTTACGTTATTGCTGTGCGATGTTCTTCGCACTGATTTGTCTTCTGCTCGCCACTCCACTGAGTGCGCAAGCGCAAACCCGCGAAGCCTATGTGTCACAAAGTGCGGACAAGACGACGCTCACCTTCTACTACGATGCACTGCGTGCCACTCGCACCGGCATGACATGGGGGATTGGGGAGATGCAAAAGGAGAGAGAGAGAACCTACCAACAGGAGAGAGAGAGAACCTACCCCGCATGGGCAGGAACATGGAAGGTGATAAACAATACCACCACACGTGTGGTGTTCGATGCGTCGTTCCGAGATTTCCGTCCCACCACCACCGCGAAGTGGTTTTATCGTTGTGAAGCACTCACGAAAATAGAAGGACTGGAACATCTCAACACTGCGGAAGTGAAAGACATGAGGGGCATGTTCGCCGCTTGCGAGGCGCTGACGTCTCTCGACCTGAAGAGCTTCAATACAAAACGTAACCGACATGGGCTTCATGTTCGCCGCTTGCGAGGCGCTGACGTCTCTCGATTTGAAGAACTTCAACACACAGAACGTAACCGACATGAGTGGGATGTTCTCCAATTGCTGGGCGCTGACATCTCTCGATCTGAAGAACTTCAACACACAGAACGTCACTAACATGAGCTCGATGTTCTTCCGTTGCAAGGCGCTGACATCTCTCGATCTGAAGAACTTCAACGCACAAAACGTCACTGACATGAACTCGATGTTCTCTAATTGCTGGGCGCTGACATCTCTCGACTTGAAGAACTTCAACGCACAGAACGTCACTGACATGAACTCGATGTTCTCCGATTGCTTGGTGCTGACTTCTCTCGACCTGAAGAGCTTCAACACACAAAACGTCACTAATATGAGCTCGATGTTCTCTGGTTGCGTGGCGCTGACATCTCTCGATCTGAAGAACTTCAACACACAAAACGTCACTAATATGAGCTCGATGTTCGCCAGTTGCTCGAGGCTGACTTCGCTGGATCTGAAGAACTTCAACACACAGAACGTAACCAACATGGAGGGGATGTTCTTCAATTGCTTGGCACTGACTTCTCTCGATCTGAAGAACTTCAACACACAGAATGTAACCAACATGGAGGGGATGTTCTTCAATTGCGAGGCGTTGATTTCGCTCGATCTGAAGAACTTCGACACACAAAACGTCACTAATATGCGCTCGATGTTCTCCAGTTGTAAGGCGCTGACCTCGCTCGACCTGAAGCACTTCAACACACAAAACGTAACGAAAATGTATAACATGTTCTACTCTTGCGAGGCGCTGCCTTCTGTTAACCTGCAACACTTCAACACACAGAACGTCACTGACATGAGTGGGATGTTCAAAGGTTGCTCGGGCTTGACATCTCTCGATTTGAAGAACTTCAACACACAGAACGTAACCAACATGGAGGGGATGTTCAAAGGTTGCTCGGGCTTGACATCTCTCGATCTGAAGAACTTCAACACACAGAACGTCACTAATATGAGCTCGATGTTCGCCAGTTGCTTGGTGCTGACTTCTCTCAACCTGAAGAGCTTCAACACACAGAACGTATTCAACATGGAGGGGATGTTCTTCAATTGCTTGGCACTGACTTCTCTCGATCTGAAGAACTTCAACACACAGAATGTAACCAACATGGAGGCGATGTTCGCCAATTGCGAGGCGCTGACCTCGCTCGACCTGAAGCACTTCAACACACAAAACGTAACCGACATGGGGTTCATGTTCTCCGGTTGCGAGGCGCTGACGTCGCTGGATCTGAAGAACTTCAACACACAGAACGTAACCAATATGAAGGCAATGTTCTCCGGTTGCAAGGCGCTGACGACCATCAACAGTAATACCACTTGGCAGTGCCGGAAATCAGAAAAATATGTTTGCCGGTTGCACGAAGTTGAAGGGCGCAGTCGCCTATGATCAAAACAAGGTCGACGCAAAGATGGCTAATCCGGAAACGGGCTATTTCACCGCTAAGCCCACCATGGTGGAAAGGTAAAGACGCAGCGCAGCACATCTACACGCTGCAAGCAAGCGCGTGCGCGGAGCATGGAAACATTTGCCGGCCGGAGTGTCTGTCGTGAACGGAAACCGTTACCCTGTTCACCTTTATGCTCCTCTAAGAAGAGGGCGCGCTCCTGCTTGGAAAAACCATCCAAAAATACGCGCATCAACTCATTAAAACCTGCCTCACTAGAGGCCATTTCGGAAATAATTTCCGATCTTCGTTCCGTTGTAAGCATCATTGTTCTTGATTTGATTTTTGATTTCACCACAAACATAAGAACTTTGGAGCTTACACACGTTTTGGGGACAGTATCCAGAACGCGATCACGAAAAGGTCATCGACTTCCGTAGAAATTCTTGCCGCGCTTGTGCCGCGCAGGAGGGCTTCCACGGCATCCGTTTACAATCAGAAAAATTCATTTCACTCATTCTTTTCACCGCCCCAGCTCCCGAAGGCGACTTGCCCCCGATTGGGGAAGGAAATGGAGGAGCGCTATCGTATGATCCACTATTTACGTTATTGTTGTGCGATGTTCTTCACACTATTTGGTTTCCTACTCACCACTCCGCTGAGCGTGCAAGCGCAAACCAGCGAGGCCTATGTGTCACAAAGCGCGGACAAGACCACCCTCACCTTCTATTACGATACACTTCGTGCCACTCGCACCGGCACGACATGGGGCATCGAGGAGATGAAAAAAGAGGGATACATCCTCGTCCCTGCTTGGGCAGGAACAAGCCATGAGGTAGATAAGACCACCGCGCGGGTGGTGTTCGATGCTTCGTTCCGAGACTTCCGTCCCACCACCACCGCGAAGTGGTTTTACAATTGTAACGCACTCAAGCAGATAGAAGGGTTGGAGTATCTCAACACTTCGGAAGTGAAAGACATGGGCTACATGTTCTCCGATTGCTGGGCGCTGACTTCTCTTGACTTGAAGAACTTCAACACACAGAACGTCACTGACATGAGTGGAATGTTCGAAGGTTGCGGGAGGCTGAAGTCGCTGGATCTGAAGAACTTCAACACACAGAACGTAACTAAGATGAACTCCATGTTCGCCTATTGCCGAGCGCTGAAGTCGCTGGATCTGAAGAACTTCAACACACAGAACGTAACCGACATGAGCTCAATGTTCGTCTATTGCAAGGCGCTCACTTCGCTTAAGCTGAAGAGCTTCAACACACAGAACGTCACAGACATGAGTGAAATGTTCTATTGTTGCAAGGCGCTGACGTCGCTGAATCTGAAGAACTTCAACACACAGAACGTAACCAATATGAAGTGGATGTTCTATTGTTGCGAAGCGCTGACGTCTCTTGACGAAGAACTTCAACACGCAGAACGTCACTGACGCGAAATCCATGTTCCTCTATTGCAAGGCGCTGAAGTCGCTGAATCTGAAGAACTTCAACACGCAGAACGTCACTAATATGAACTCGATGTTCTCCAATTGCTGGGTGCTGACATCTCTCGATCTGAAGAGTTTCAACACACAAAACGTAACCGACATGAGTGGAATGTTCGAAGGTTGCGGGAGGCTGAAGTCGCTGGACCTGAAGAGTTTCAACACAAAAACGTCACTAATATGAGCTCGATGTTCGCCAGTTGCTCGAGGCTGACTTCTCTCGACCTGAAAGAGTTTCAACACACAGAACGTCACTAATATGAGTTCGATGTTCGCCAGTTGCTGGACGCTGAAGTCGCTGGATCTGAAGAACTTCAGCACACAGAACGTATTCAACATGAAGGGGATGTTCTTCGATTGCAAGGCGTTGACTTCTCTCGATCTGAAGAACTTCAACACACAGAACGTCACTAATATGAGTTTGATGTTCGCCAATTGCGAGGCATTGATTTCGCTTGACCTGATAAACTTCAATACACAAAACGTAACCAATATGAAGTGGATGTTCTCCGATTGCTTGGCACTGACTTCTCTCGACCTGCAGCACTTCAACACACAGAACGTCACAGACATGAGTAAAATGTTCTCCGGTTGCGCGGCGCTGACGACCATCAACAGCAATACGGCTTGGTGGTGCTGGGAATCAGAAAATATGTTTGCCGGTTGTACGAAGTTGAAGGGCGCAGTCGCCTATGATAAGAACAAGGTCGACGCAAAGATGGCCAATCCCACCACGGGTTATTTCGTCGTCACAGGACTTGAGAATCTCCAAGCCTACGTGCAGATGAGCGCGGACAAGACGACGCTCACCTTCTACTACGATGCACTGCGTGCCACCCGCACCGGCACGACATGGGGCATCGAGGAGACAAAGAGGGTTATATTGGATGGTACCTTCCCGCATGGGCAGGAACAAGCCAGGAGTAGATACGACCACCACGCGGGTGGTGTTCGATGCTTCGTTCCGAGATTTCCGTCCCACCACCACCGCGAAGTGGTTTTACGATTGTAACGCACTCAAGCAGATTGAAGGCTTGGAGTATCTCAACACTTCGGAAGTAAAAAGACATGAGTAGGATGTTCTGGGGGTGCTCGGCGCTGACTTCTCTCGATCTGAAGCATTTCAATACACAAAATGTCACCAATATGGAGTGCATGTTCCGGCGGTGTAAGGCGCTGACTTCACTCGACCTGAAGAGCTTCAATACACAAAACGTCACTGACATGAGCTCGATGTTCGATGGTTGTAAGGCGCTGACTACACTCGATCTGCAGAACTTCAATACACAAAATGTAACCGACATGTACGGTATGTTCTGGAATTGCGCAGCACTGACTTCTCTCGACTTGCAGCACTTCAATACACAAAACGTAATCGATATGCGCCTCATGTTCTCTGGTTGCTCGGCGCTGACTTCTCTCAACCTGCAAAACTTCAACACGCAAAAAGTAACAAGTATGTTTTGGATGTTCGATGGTTGCTCAGCGCTGACTTCTCTCAACCTGCAGAATTTCAACACACAAAAAGTAACTGATATGTGTCAGATGTTCTATGGTTGCTCGGCGCTGACTTCTCTCGACCTGCAGCACTTCAATACACAAAATGTCACCAAGATGGAGGGCATGTTCTCCGGTTGCTCGGCACTGACTTCTCTCGACTTGCAGCACTTTAACACACAAAATGTCACCAATATGCGGGGCATGTTCTCCGGTTGCTCAGCTTTGACTTCTCTCGATCTACAGAACTTCAACACACAAAAAGTAACTGACATGAGTTGGATGTTCTTCGCTTGTCCGGCGCTGACGACCATCTACAGCAATACAGCTTGGCGTTGCCCGAAATCAGACGATATGTTCTTCTGCAATCCGAAGTTGAAGGGCGCAGTATCCTACGACGGAAAAAATAGAGATGTTATGATGGCTAATCCGGAAACGGGCTATTTTACCGCTAAGCCCACCATCGTGGAAAGGTACAGACCGCGCGCAGCACATCTACCCGCTGCACGCAAGCGCGGAGCACGGAAATAGTTGCCGAACGGAGTGCAGGTCGTGAACGGAAAGAAGACGTCAAACCATGACACCATTCCAAAGATTTCCTCTCTTCTTGCACTGTCCATAAGTGAGACCGGTACCCGTGAGAAGAACACCCACTTGAACGAAAGCGCCACGCTACAGGTTTGTAGCGTGGCGCTCTTTGTTGAGACAAGAGGACGAAGGGAAGGGATCGAAAGGCGCAATAGGCGAGAAGAAGAGGGCACACGGCGGACGATGGAGGTGGTCGTCGAACGACAAAACGACGCGCTTTCTCACCTGAGTTCGGTCTAAGCCTCTTCTCTAAGAATAAGGTTCGTCCAACATTTGGAGTGAGGTCTCAACTACCGGAAACCCTTTCTCAAAAGTGCACCGGCCTCCCACTTCAGCTCCCAACGCGCACGCGTAGCGCGCGTCCGCTGTTTTTCGTTTTTTGCCTTCACCTCTTCACCATACGACTGTAAGAAACTATGAAACAGCGACTTGCGGGTGAAGGTTTCACCCCTTTTGCCTTCACCGGTGAAGGCAAAAAAGCCTTTCCTTCACCCACAATACACACTGTATCAGTGAATTACGGGTGAAGGTGAAGGGTGAAGGCAAGAATTTCGAACTCGCTGAGTGCGCGATGCGCAGGGGCGTGTCCGTTCGCGCGTAAGGCGGTGCGGATGAGAAAACAGTGGGCGAAGGGACGGGCGTCTTTTCCCAAAAAGCGGGGAGGAAGAAGAAAAAAGAAGGGGCGTTTCGAAAGAAAGTCCACAAGTTTTTATTCGATCTCTCCCCGTCCTCAAAAAACGAAACATTTTTCTCGCAAAATCTTCGACAGTTCGAAACTAAATCCTTACTTTTGCGCTTGATAAAACACAACTTCCCTTCATTCCGCCGCACTGCGGCGTCCATATAGCGCAAAGTCGAGGTGCAGCCCCGACCATCCGGCGCAAACGCTCTTTGACTTACTGAACCGGCGCGACTTTGCCATATCTCCACCTCTCGGAACAGACAAAAAGGCGCTACGCTGCGGCTCGAGGTGCGTCTTCACGCGACCGCGACGAGACATTATCGAAACTCCCCTACCCGCTGTCTACGCAATGCACAAGTCGCTGTTTCATAACAATTTGACCACCTTAAAAGACGACCGGTAAGCGTGTCGCCTACGAACAAGGAGCCCAAGGGACTCAGCGTTCAGATTTCGGTTTCTTGCTGTCCGCGAAAAGTTTAGACGCAGCAGACTAAGTTCGGTCTAAGCATCTCCCCTAATAAAGAATCCCGCCGATCATAGAAAGTGAAAGGTGGATTGCTTAGACCGAACTCAGGTCTTTCTCGAAGTGGCCGGAAAAATAGGTCAGCGCACAGGGGAGTAACTTTAGTTGTTGCACTGCGCATGAAAAGACTTCGCCTTTGTGGCGAGATACAAAAATACCGCGCCCGAACGATTGCCAAAAGTGGTAAAGGTTCGGGCACGGTAGTGTGTGTTACCGGCTTGGCGTGTGCCGTGGGACGGGACTCAAGCGCGGAGATGGGCGAGAGTTGCTCGGGAGTGAGTTGCGACTGCTCGCCGGTGGCCATATATTTTGAGCGTGACGAGGCTCCTGCTGCACGCTCGTTCTCGCCAATGAGGGCGACGAAGGGGATGTGGCGCGCGCGTTGGCGTGGGCCATTTGCTTCTTCATCTTGGCGGCATCGGGATAGACCTCGGTGGAAAATGCCGGCGGCACGGGCGCTCCGCGCCAATTCGAGGCAGCGAGCGGCTTCGGCGGCGCCGAAGTTGATGAAGAGCAGTTCGACGCCCGTATCGGTGTCGGCAGGATAGAGCTCAAGTTGGTTGAGTACGTCGTAGATGCGGTCGGCACCGAAGGAGATGCCCACACCGGAAAGACCGGGAAGACCGAAAATGCCGGTGAGGTTGTCGTAGCGTCCGCCGCCGGTGATGCTGCCGATCTCGACATCGAGGGCTTTGACTTCGAAGATGCAGCCGGTGTAGTAGTTGAGGCCGCGAGCGAGGGTGAGATCGAGGTCGATGGCGTTGTGGAGGCCGTCGCCGAGGGCTTCGAGCACGAAGGCCACTTCGTCGCAACCGCGTAAACCGACTTCGCTTTCGGCCAATACGCGACGCATGGTGTCGAGTTGCTCGGCGTTGCTGCCGGAGAGGGAGATGATGGGCTGAAGTTTGGCGATTTGTTCGTCGGAGAGGCCGGCGGCGGCGAGTTCTTCGTTGACCTTGTCGAGACCGATCTTGTCGAGTTTGTCAATCGCCACGGTGATGTCGACGATCTTATCAGCCGCGCCGATCACTTCGGCAATGCCGGTGAGGATTTTGCGGTTGTTGATCTTGATGGCGACACGAATGCCGAAGCGAGTGAAGACTTCGTCGACAATCTGCATGAGTTCGACCTCGTTGAGGAGCGAATCGGAGCCGACAACGTCGGCATCGCACTGGTAGAACTCGCGATAACGGCCTTTCTGCGGACGATCGGCGCCAAACGGGTTGAATCTGGTAGCGCTTGAAGGAAGGGTGAGCTCTTCGCGGTGCTGCACGACGAAACGGGCGAAGGGCACGGTGAGATCGTGGCGAAGTCCCTTCTCGCAGAACTTGGACGCGAGGGCGGGTGCTGAGGCGGCTTCGTAGTCGGCGGTGGAAACGGAGCAGGTGAAGTCGCCGCTGTTGAGGATTTTGAAGAGGAGTTTGTCCCTTCTTCACCATACTTACCCATGAGGGTGGAGAGGGTTCTCCATGGCGGGCGTTTCGATCTGGCTGAAGCCGTAAAGACGGTAAACGCTGCGGATGGTGTCGAAGATATAATTGCGGCGCGCCATTTCGACAAAGCCGAAATCGCGGGTGCCTTTGGGAATTGCGGGTTTCTGTGCCACGGGGTGGGAGATAATATTTGGCGAATGGAAAGATTAGCGGGCGTCTTTGACGAGGAAAAATTTGCGTGGGCAAGTGGTCGGAGTAACCGTTGAGCCATGTTCCGCCGGCAGTGGTGCGTTTGGGCGCACCTTTGTACTTGCCTTCGGTTTGCAAGAGATAATCTCGCGAGAAGACGGCGTTGGTGAGGAGGTGGAGCGCGATTTGTCGGCCGTGTTGAGGAGATTACCCGTGAAGATGATCTGATCGAAGAGATTCCCACTTGCCGCGATAGTAAAGCGTGCCTACTCCTTTCTTATAGAGCATGTCGTACCAAGGATTGTAGAGATCGTGCGGGGCGCAGGCGTTCTTGCTCGCTCTGGCACCAAGGGCTTCGGGCGCAGTGACCGAAAAGGTCGCCGGGATCGTCGTTGAGGTCGCCCATGATAACAATGCGTGCTTCGGGGTCTTGCTTGAGAAGAGCCTCTTTCAATCGGCGCACTTGGTAACCGGCACGCTCACGGACAGGGGCTTTTCGCACCGCGAGAGGCCAGTGGTTGACGATGAAATAGAACTTCTCATCACCGGGATAGCCTTCGACCGTAAGGAAGCCACGCGTGATGTAGGGTGGTGTCGCCACGCAGGAGACCATTTTGATAGGGATAGCCTTTGACACGACCGTTCTCGTCAATGTAGAAACCGAGATCCACGTCGGGTTGGCTTTCGGTGGGGTAGATGTAGGGAATGAGTTGGGCTTCGACCAAGCGGAAGGCTTTGGGATTGTAGAGCAGCGCCACATCGATGCCACGACGGTCGGGACCGTCGAAGTGCACATAGCGGATAACCGCGAGCGGCCAAGGCGGGTTCGCGGAGCAGATCTTCGAGCGCACGGCTGTTTTCGACCTCACTCAGACCGATCACTGCGGCACCGGCAGGATTTTTCTTGCTGCCGAACTCGGTGCAGAGTTCGCTCAGAACTTGGGCGACGTTGCGGAGTTTGGCCGTGTACTTCTGTTCTGTCCACTGATAAGAACGGTGGGTAGGAACTCGTGGTCGTTCTTGCCGGGATCGTGCTGCAGTGTCAAAGATTTTCGACGTTATAGAATCCCTCCATAAAGCACTTTCTTCTGTGCCGAGGCGGGAAGAACTCGATCGCGAGGATGAGGAGCAAGGTGGAAAAATAAATTCTTCATACTGTCAATGTGGATATATGGAGCAAATTTAAGAACAAAATCGCATTCTCTCCGCTTTGGCAGGGCTTTTTCGCCACGAAGGGGGAAAATGCGGGGAGTAGGGTGCATTTAGAAAAAGGGGAAAAACCATAGAGTCGACGGCTTTTGCTATCTTCGCATTGAAAACACCCTGCAGGCTCGCGCTTTTTAGCATAGAAAGCAAGACAGAACAGGGGCAGCCGAGCCTTTGCTCGGTGACACACCCTAACCTATATGACTCCTCAGACATGAAGAAAGGAACGTTCCTGTTGGCCGCCCTTTGGTGCGTGGCGGTGCTGCGGCACGAGGCACAGCATCCCGTAGCCGATACCGTCAGATTTCAAGACGACAACGCCGATTTCACCTTCTCCGACTCACAACTTGACGGGAAGACGGCGACATCGCGCAGACCATTTCATCGGTCACAGCCAAAAGCGATCCGTTTCTCAACAACGTCGGTTTCCGCTTTGGCCCGATGCGTTTTTCGCGTGCGCGCATACGATAATATGTATGCTAACACGTACATGAACGGACTTCGTCTCAATGATTTGGAATTGGGACGTTTCAACTATGCTTCCATCGGCGGACTCAACGATGCCACGCAACAAGAGGGGTGGATGCTTATGCCTATTCCACCTTCGGTTTTGGCGGCGTGGGCGGCGCAACGAGCTACTAACACTCGCGCTTCGCAATTTGCTCAGGGCAAGAAGTTGAGTTTTCAGCCACGAACCGTAACTATGTGGGACGTGCGCTCTTCACCCTATGCCACGGGATTGATGTCAAACGGTTGGGCGCTCGCGGCTTCGTGGGCTATCGCGGCGCAACGGAAGGTGTGATCGAAGGCACGTTCTACAACTCTGCGGCGTATTTCCTCGCGGCGGAAAAACGCTTCGGCACGAACCACGCCCTCTCTCTCGTGACCTACGGCGCACCGACCGAACGTGCGCAACAGGCGGCGTCGACAGAAGAGGCCTATTGGTTGGCCAACTCGCACTGCTACAACCCAAACTGGGGTTACCAAAACGGCGAAAAGCGTAATTCGCGCGTGGTGAGGAGCCTTTGCCCCACGAGCATCCTGACTTGGGACTGGAAGACCGACAACAACGATACGCGCGTGACGACCAATTTGGGCTACACCTATTCGTTCTACAGCGGCACTTCGCTCGGTTGGAACGGCAATGCCTACGATCCACGCCCGGACTACTATAGAATTTCCCTCGGCCGTGGGCAATGTGGGGCAGCGACGGAACGCGCAGCAGTTCGAACGAACACAACGTGGCGGACGAAGACTTCTTGCTCAAACAGTGGGAAACCCTTCGCCAACATTGGACGGTCAACAAGGCCAACCGACAAATCGATTGGGATCAACTCTACTTTGTCAACCGCCGCAACGAACAAGAGGGCGGAGAAGCGCTCTACTATCTGGAACGTCGCCACAACGATCAAAGCGTGTGGGCGCTGAGTTCGACGCTCAATCACACCTTCAACGTGCACCATCGCATTGCCCCTCGGCGTACAACTCAACCATACGCACGGCATGCACTACAAGACCATGGCGGACTTGCTCGGTGCCACTCGCTACACTGACCTCGACAAGTTTGCGGTGAACGATTACGGCATCGCCTCCGACGAAGCGCAAAAACGACGTGCGTCGTCCGAATCGTATGATTGGCAAAAGGCGATCGCTTCGGCTATGACTACAACATCGACGTGAACAAAGCTGAGGGCGTGGAGCAATTATAACTTTACCTCTCCTCACTGGACCGTAACGCTGGCGGCCGCATCGACGGTACGAGCATGGAGCGCGACGGTCTGATGGAGAACGGCCGCTACAAGAACAACAGTTTCGGCAAGAGCGGCTTGGCAAAATTCCTTGGCGGCGGCGTAGAACTCGGCGTGGCCTACTCGCCCACCTTCAACCACACTTTGCCCTCAATGCCGGCGCCGCACGCAAGCGCCCTTGGCGCGCAACGCCTTTGTCGCCGCTCGTGCACAAAAATAACTTCGTCGACAACCTCACCAATGAGGATATTTACGACGCCGACCTCAGCTATACGTTCCGTGTCGGCCCGTGGTCGGTAAACTCAGCGGCTACTATGCGCAGTTTTAGCGTCAGGGTGGAGCACAAAGCGCGTTCTACAACGACCAGCAATCGACCTTCACCTACCAGACCATGACGGATGTGCAAAAGCAGCACTACGGAGTGGGAAGCGGCTTTCGACGTGCAGGCCACGTCCAACCTCTCATTCCTCTCTGGCTTCGGTGGGCGATGCAAAAATACGCAACAACCCGCTCGCACAGATCAGCTACGAAGGCATGAATTCCACCGAATTGGCACGTTTGAACAGCGTGGTCAATCCCTGTAACCAGGAAAATATGCCCTTGCGCGTCATTGCCGACGGAATGCGCGTGAGCAGCACGCCGCTCACAGCCGTCTCGCTTGGAGCCAACTATAGCATCAAGGGCTGGTTCTTCGAGGCAACGGCCAATTATTATGACCGCGTTTACGTCGGTTTCTCCTACCGTCGACTCAACAGCACGTACAACGGCGATGGGCACTTCACACTCCCTCGGGCACAGACGCCAACGGTCGTCCGTCCCACGACGTGACCGAAAAACGAAGTGAAGCGTGAAGGCGGTGTGCTCTTCGATGCTGCCGGCAAAGAAGTGGCCGCTTATGCTGCCGAACAAGAGAAGTTCAAGGGCGGATTTATGTTCGATTTCAGCATCGGACGCTATTTCCGTCTGCGCCACGGCCGCAGCTTGAATATCAACCTCTCGCTGCAAAATATCACCAACAACACGAAGCTCCGCACCGGAGGATACGAACAGAATCGATCGGACTACTATTGCAAAGAAGACGGCGGAACTTACGCCAAGGGCGAAGGAAAAAGCCTACAAGTTCTCGCGCAACTCGAAGTACTACTACGCCAATCCTTTCAACTTCTTCCTCAACATCGGATTCAAGTTCTAAAAAAGCAGCTCACTGAATCGCATATTATCACTCGCACTCGCCGGTGCGCTCTCACTTTCCCTCGCCTCGCATGGATCACAACGAGGTGCCCGACACCGCGTGCGCTCATCACCGCACAACAGCTCCCCGCGGCCAACTCCACCATTCTCAAGGTGAAAGAGAAGTACAGCACGCCGATCACCGCAACACCTTCGAGGAAGTCAAAGAAGATGTCATTTTTGAAGGCGTTGTCGTGGGCCAACGACATCTCCGCAATCTCTACCAGACGCTTGTGCTCCGCGATATCCATTCCACCGCCGGAGCCGACGACGACCAGTGCATCACCGTCGGTGTGAAGACGTCGACCCTCTTCCCCCACTTCGCTCTCGGCCAACGGTGCGCATCAACCCTCAACGGACTCTACGTCGGCAATTACAGCCGCACGCCGAAAAATCGGCCGTCCTTACTATACATCCGCCGGCAATCTGCGTCTCGGTCCCATGTTGCTTGAAGATGTGAGCACCCATATCGCCCTTGTCGGAACACCCGATCCCAAAGCGCCTGAGCTCACCTCGCGACCTCACCACCGCCGAAGCGGCAAGCTGGCTTCAAAAACAAAGCCAACCGCAATTACCTCAACTGTCCCATCCTCGCCACCGTGCGCGGCAAAATCAAAGAGGTACAAGGCGCTGAGGCCAACACTCCCGCCAAGGGCGCACTCTCTGGCAAGCTCGAACCGCTGCCCAAGATCTTTGCTCCCAAAGCACTCTACGACGCCGGCTTCGGCGTAGACCGCACCTTGCTGCTCGACAACAGCACTGCCGGTTTCACCATCCGCACCTCTGTGCGCAACAACATCTCCTTTACCCAAATTCCCGTAGACAGTCGCACCTACACCGGCGTACTTTCCTACTATTCCGACTGGCAAATGCAACTGCGCAGCCTCGACGACATTCAACCTTCCACTGTCCATACAAAATAAGATCTTATGAATAAGTTCCTCTCCCTTGCTGCGGTCTGCACCCTCGCTTTGGGCTTCACAGCCTGCGAAGACGTGCCCGCCCCTTACGGACTTCCCACAGAAAAACAACAGCAACAACCCGCTTCCAAGGAAGTGTTGCTCGAAGAAAGCTTCGCCAGCTCACTCGGTTCGTTCAAGAATTACACCACTTCCGGAGAAGGCGCGTGGAAAAATTGACTTCAAAAACCGCCAAAGCCTCGGGCTACGACAACGCCGCCAAGAAGACTACAGCTGGCACCTACCACCTTGTCAGCTCCGAAATCGACCTTACCGGCGTAGATAACGCTTATGTGGCGCTCGACCACATCATGCGCTGCAACAAAGGCGACGAAAACCAGCAACTTCTCATCACCGATGCCTTCAATGCAGAGAAACCTGCCGAAGGATGGACGGTAGTCAACCAGAAATGGACGGAAGCCGCCGACTGGAAGAACTTCGTCAACGACAAAGTGGCCATTCCCGCCGCCTTCCTCGGCAAGAAAGTCCACATCGCCTTCCGCTACAACACCGACGATAAGAGCGGTTCTACTTGGGAAATCAAGAACCTCAAGGTACAACGCGGCACCGTGACGCCCTCCACGCCCGAAACAACCCGTCCAACTCGAACACGAACGGCCCGCTCATCGACGAGAGCTTTGCCGCTACGCTTGGTACATTCACCAACCAAACCACTTCCGGCGAAGGCGCATGGAAGATCGATTTCAAATCGGCCAAGGCTTCGGGCTACGACAACGCCTCGAAGAAAACCACAGCCGGCACTTACTACCTCGTCAGCCAAGAGGTAGACCTCACCGCCGCAAAGACCGAAGGTGCACACGTGGCGCTCGACTACATTCTGCGCTACAACAAGGGCGACGAGAACCAACAACTCCTCATCACCGACGCCTACAACGCCGACAAACCCGCAGAAGGATGGACGGTGCTCAACCAAAAATGGACAGAAGGTGCGGATTGGAAGACCTACACTTCGGCCAACTTCGACATTCCCACCGCCTTCCTCGGCAAAAAAGTGCGCATTGCCTTCCGCTACAATAGCGACAACAAGAGCGGTTCCACATGGCAAGTCAAGAACGTGAAGCTCGCCCTCGGTCATCTCGACCAACCCGTGCAACCCACGCCCACTCCGACGCCCGATCCCGCACCTGCCCCTGCTCCTTCGGGAAACAACCTGTTGAGCAACGCCGGTTTCGAAAGTTGGGACGCGACTGCCCCCGCCGTTTGGAAGTCGAGCATCGGCAACGCCACGCTTTCGCAAAAGCACCACGGCACACGGCGGACAATATGCCGTGAAAGTCACCGGCGATGCTAGGGCCAACAAGCGCTTGTCTTACGCCGAACTCAGCCTCAAAGCCGGCACTTACACTTTCTCGTTCTATGTTAATGGCGCAGAAGCCAACGCGCACCTCAAGACCGGCTATGCCATCATGACCGATCACAAGGTCGCAGACTTCAAGACCGACTATCTCTACGGCAACTCCACAGCGGTTCCTCAAGGCACGTGGACGCTCGTCACCCATACCTTCAAACTCGATCAGCCCAAGACCATTTGCCTGCTCATCATGAACCAAAAGGGTAGTGGAGCCTTCCTCGTCGACGATGCCACGCTCAGCACCACCGACGGAGGAGTGCAGTAATCCACACATTCGCACAACAATGACGGCCACCTCCGCGTAGCCGCCTCCGTTTCTCTTCACACCGCTCGCGCACCCCGTGCGGGCGGTGTTTTTTCTTTACAAGCACAAAACATGCACAGACTTCTTCTCGCCCTCCTGCCTGTCGCTCACGCTCGTGGCCTGCGACAGGAGCAAAAACCCGAGGTCAACTGGGGCACCTCGGGCACCACGCCCACACCTTCCCCACGCCCGACCCCACACCGCACATCACACCCGGAAAAATGAGCGAAGCCAATCGGCTGGCCGCCTTGCGCATCGAGATGCCCTGCTCACCGCGACGCCGCCGAGCGCTTCCTCGTCCACCGTGGCACCCGCTGCCCCCGGCCGCGACTCTATTCCTCAACTATGCCGTCGCCTACGATGCCACCCCTTTCATCTCGCGCTGGGTCGCCTTCCGTTTCTGACACCGACACCCGCCCCAGAAGGTGAGGCCGCAAGCCCTACGCCGAAAAGCCCCAATATCCCGCCGATCCCTCCTTGCGCATGCCGAAGCCCTGCCCTCCGACATCTCCTTCAACGGCTATGATCACGGGCACCTCGTCGCCTCGGCCGATCGACTCTTCTCGCGCGAAGCCAACGATCAGACCTTCTATCTCACCAACATGAGCCCCCAGCTCGCCCACTTCAACCAAAGCTACTGGACGGCCCTCGAAAACTTGGTGCAAGACCTCGGTCGCCGCACTTCTTTTGCCGACACGCTCTATGTCGTGAAGGGCGGCACCATCGATCGCACCGCCGGCATCCTCAAATACGTCGCCGGCGATCGCGTACCCGTACCGGCGCACTACTTCATGGCGCTCCTCAAGGTCAAAAATGGAGTGTATAGCGGCATCGCCTTTTGGCTCGAAAACAAAAACTACGGCAAGACCGGCACCACCGCCGACATGCGCAAACACGCCCTCAGCATTGCGCAACTCGAACGCAACACCGGTATCAACTTCTTCCACAACCTCCCCGATCCCGTCGAGCAAGGCGTCGAAAAAGACTTCGTTCTTTCGGCTTGGGGACTCTAAACCTCACCCGTACGAGTCCACGATCAGCAAAAAACAGCCCGATTATTTGGCAGCCCTATGCTTTTTTACTAACTTCGCAACACGAAAGTACTTTCTTTCGCTGGACTTGTAGCTCAGTTGGTTAGAGCAACAGACTCATAATCTGGAGGTCCTAGGTTCAAGCCCTAGCTGGTCCACCCACTCTCTAAAGGAGTTGCGCCGTGCGCAACTCCTTTTTCTTTTCTAGCCCCACTATCGCGTTCGGAAGTGCACCACTGTCGCATAAAAACATCGCCAATCGTTTTTCTGTCCCTTGCTTTTTCATTGATTTCCAAAGTATTGTTCGGTCTAACGACAAGTAGTGTTGCCGTTCCAC
>BNJS01004012.1_pt1 | contig 17558 bp, 22 predicted proteins | sample 8540461 | NCBI WGS metagenome assembly BNJS01 (sample SAMD00202454, study PRJDB9452) | human saliva metagenome | isolation source: human saliva | place: Japan | reverse complement strand
ACCCACCCTTTAAAAATTAACGTATCTTTGCGAATTTTTCCCCAACTTCTTCTTTTTGCTTTTTCTTTTTACGTGAGCATAAATACTCATTGTTGTTTTTAAGTCCGAATGACCTAATCTTTCTTGTACCTCTTGAATAGTAATACCACTTTCAAAAAGTAGCTACAATGTGTATGTCTGAAACCATGTACTTTAATTTCTTTAAAATCATACTTTTTACAGATACGTTTTAGATTAGCATTCATGAAATTTAGGTATAAATAAGAGTTTGTGATATCATCAGTAAAAACAAGGTTGATGTTTCTTTACTCTTGTACCTATCATTAAAAAATCTTTCCCTTTGATTAATTTTTCCAACGTTTTAAAATATTTGCGGTTTGTTCATCAATACTAATATTTCTTACACTACTTTTTACTTTTTGGAGTTTGAACAACTACCTTTTTCTGTATTCAATGCTAACGTCTTGTTTATATTAATTGTATTGTTGGTAAAGTCAATATCAGACCATTCAAGAGCCTGTAACTCACCTTTGCGAATACCTGTAAAAGCTAACACCCCTAAACATTGCAGTAAGTTTTATATCTTTCTCATTATCAACTAAAGTAAGGAATTGTTTTTAATTCTTCTTTAGAGTAATATTTATCCTTATCATCTGAAGTAATATCATCTTTTTGGTTTTAGGTAATAGTACATCTTTCATTGGCTTACTGTATATAACTTTCATCTTGACAGCATAATCTAAAAATCATGCTACCATAGATCTTTATTTTCTTTAGAACAGCAATTGAAAAATTTTTTTACTGTAATTATTAATAATTTTTTTGGCAGTAAGGCAGAGTAAGTTTTTAATTGCATATTCTCTAATTTAGCAAGTAATAAATCAAATATATGTTGATTGACTAGTAAAGTACTTTCTTTAATGGTATGTTGATAACCCTCGTACCATAGCTCATATATTTCTTTAAATGTTGTAACTTCTGTATTTAATAAGCCGTTAGTAGCTATTTCAGTTTTAATTTTTAGCTTCACATAGTACCGCTTCTTTTCTAGTTTTAAAACCGCGTCTTGTTGTTTCTTTTCTTTTCCATTTTCATCTTTTTCCAAGATAAACTTTAATCATGTAATATTTTTTTATTATCACGTTTATTTATATATTCTTTAATCATTTTTCATCATTTCCTTTCTATCTAGCACATATCAAAGAAATTAATGATTGAATTGATATTATGTATATGATATAATATACACATCTTAAGTAGTTTTGAGATCACTATTAATATGTGACGATATAGTAATACTCGAAACGGACTTACACTTTTAAAAACTCTCTATCTCTTGGCAGGGGCAGGGAGTTTTTTATTTTATTTTAAATCAAGTTTAATGATTTTTTTCTCTTTTTGTGACATAAAAGGTTGTACTTCTAATTCAAGTTCTCCATCTTCATTTACAGCAAACGCCTGAGTAGCGTTTTCAAAAACTCTATTGGCTGAAATTGTTTCTAAAGTTAATTGAACAGGGTATGCTTCTGCTTTTTTACCATTTACATATAATCTAAGCTCAGTACCTACTGAATAATCTTTGTCAGAAAGGTTTTTAACATCGTATGTTACTAAAAGAACTTTCTTAGCTGGTTTATCTAGGAATTGATTTCTTTCATCAGTCCATGCAGCAGTTTTTACTGTTATTTCCGCTTCTTTATCAAATGTGATAGGTGCGCCTAATTTAGCCTCATTACTGTTTTTCTTTTCTTCTTTTTGTTCTGTTTTTTCAGAAGATGAATTAGTCTCTGTTTTTGAAGAACATCCAGCAAGTACTACAGCACTAGCAAGAAATGTACTCAATAATATTCTTGATTTTTTCATTTTTATATACTCCTTTTGATTTGTATTTTTGGCGGTTATTTAACCATAATGGATAGCTAAAGTTAACTAGCTATCTAAATATTTAATTCTTTCTTCACATATTCTATAGTCTAGTCTAAATGACTTGGATATGTGAGAGATATTATTTATTTCCTCATCTGAAATTATAAAATAGCTTGCGAATAGGTCGGCTTCTATTTCTTGTCTTGATAAGGGTACTCTTGAAATTCTCCTTAAGAAGTGTAAGTTTGAATTTTTGTGTAAAATAAAGTGTCCTAATTCATGTGCCATGGTGTATCGCTTATCATCGTCAGATAAGTTGTTATTGATGTGTATGTAGTGGTATGTTTTCTTGCAAATTTCCAAAGAATGATATAGCCCGTTGTTTGTTCCTAAATCGTTAAATAGTACTGTTATTCCTAATCGTCCAGCGATGTTAAATGGATTAGTTGTTCCGAATTCCTTTACTAAGGAATGGTAAACATCTTTAATCGTCATTTTCTGTTTTGTGATGCGCCATTGCAATTCTTGCTGCTTGTTCGATTGAAGCACGCACTAAATCTTTTGTTACTTCGTCCATTGGTTCACCGCTATACATCAGGACTTGATTACTATTTAAATTATCCATTAGGTCGTTAACCATATTCGCTATATCAATTTCTTTTTGTTCATCTTCCCAGCCCATAAGAAAAGCAGGCGTGGTGTCTAATACTCTAGCTAATTCTTTAATTTTGCTAAGTCCTAAATCTACTTCATCACGTTCATATTTTCCTATAAGCGTGTCGTGTACATTAATAAGTTTTGCTAATTCTTTCTTTTTTAGATTTTTAGCTAATCTTTTTTCTTCAATTCTTTTTCCTAACGTCATGCATATACGCCTCCTTTAAAATAATTATACTATATCACATTCTTATTTTTCAAGAACAAGGTTATATTTTTTGATAATTTTTTTAAAAAACAAGAAAAATTCTTGACAAGTAAAAAACTCATGTTAAGATATAGTTAGAGTCAAGAATATAGTTCTTGAAAAAAATAATAAAAAAAGAAAGGTGGTACTATGGATAATTTAAAAAAATATTGAAAGAAAATGAAAAAAATATTGACAAAAGCATTAGAGTTGTAATATAATATTAAACATAACAAGATAACAATTAAATAAAATTTCAAATGCGGGTGTAGTTTAGTGGTAAAAACCTCAGTCTTCCAAACTGATGTTGTGAGTTCGATTCTCATCACCCGCTCCATTTTTTTATTTTAGACATTTATCCACAGTAGCTCAGTTGGTAGTAGCATCTGACTGTTAATCAGAGGGTCGCAGGTTCGAGTCCCTGCCTGTGGAGTACATTGCGGTTGCTAGGCAACCGTTATTTTTTTGTTTTGAAACTATTTAATAGTATTTTTCCGTAAAAAATTATGTTATAATAAATGGGATATGTATACTTGTAAAGAGTGATTAGGAATAGTTTTTAATAGAAATTATAAAAGAAAAAGAGATATAGGAGAATAGTATGTTTTTAGATGAGGTAAAAATATTTGTCCGTTCGGGTGACGGTGGGAATGGTCTAGTAGCGTTTAGACGTGAAAAGTATGTTCCTAAAGGCGGACCTGCGGGAGGAGATGGTGGTCGAGGGGCCAACGTTGTTTTTATAGTTGACGAAGGGCTTAGAACATTCATGGACTATCGCTATCAGAAAAAATTCGTTGCACCAAATGGGGAAAACGGAATGAGTAAAGGTATGCATGGACGTAAATCAAAAGATTTATATCTAAAAGTACCACCAGGAACTGTTATCCGTGATACTGATACAGGAGAAGTACTTGCTGACCTTGTAGAACATGAGCAAGAAGTAATAGTAGCACGCGGAGGGCGTGGAGGACGTGGTAACTGTCGTTTCGCAACACCATCAAATCCAGCTCCAGAAATCGCAGAAAATGGTGAACCAGGAGAAGAACGTAATCTTACTCTTGAGCTTAAGCTTATGGCCGATGTTGGTTTAGTAGGATTCCCATCAGTAGGGAAATCAACATTACTATCAATTACTTCAAAAGCTAAACCAAAAATTGCTGATTATCATTTTACAACATTAGCTCCTAATTTAGGAGTAGTTGAAACAAAAGATCATCGTAGTTTTGTTGTGGCTGATCTTCCAGGACTTATCGAAGGTGCTAGTCAAGGTGTAGGTTTAGGACATCAGTTTTTACGTCATATAGAAAGAACTAAAGTAATAGTTCATGTAGTAGATATGTCAGCAACTGATGGTCGTGATCCATATGAAGATTATAAAATTATTAATCAAGAACTAGGTGAATATAATATGCGTTTATTAGAACGTCCACAAATTGTAGTCGCTAATAAAATGGATATTCCAGCAGCACAAGAAAATCTAGAAGAGTTTAAAGCTAAATTAGCAGTTGATGGTGAAGAAGTTGATATCGTAGAAATTTCAGCATTTACTAGAACAAATGTAGATAACCTACTTTATAAAATAAGTGATATATTAGATTCTACGGATCCTAATATGCTTTATGAACTTGATACTGAAGAAGAAAGTATGGAAAATAGAGTTCTTTATAAACATAAACTAAAAGATGAAACATTCAAGATTACAAGAGATGATACAGGTGCTTATGTAGTAAGTGGGCCAGGTATCGAACGAGCATTCTTAATGACAGACTTTAACCGTGATGCGTCTGTAAGAAGATTTGCGCAACAAATGCGTTCTATGGGAGTAGATGATGCACTACGTGAACGCGGATGTAAAAATGGTGATACAGTTAAGATTCTAAAAGGTGAGTTTGAATTTGTAGAATAGGGGCAAAACTATGGATAAAGAAAAAGTATATTATATAATCAGAGAAGATGTATTACCTGAAGCAGTAAAAAGACATTGATTATGAAAAAAAGCTCTTGAAGAGAATCCTAAACTATCTATTTTGGAAGCATCAAAGAGATTTGATTTAAGCAGAAGCGCTTTTTATAAGTATAAAGATACGATTTTTCCAATTCAAGATATTCAAAGACAGTCTATTTTGTCATTATCAATAGACGTTGATGATATTCCTGGAATTTTTAGGTAAAATATTACGAATAGTCAATGATGAAAAATGTAGTGTACTTACTATCCACCAAACAGTACCAATTAATGCTCGAGCAACTATAATTATTTCGTTAGAAATAGATGCCGAGCATACTAATATTGAAAAATTAACAAAACAAATTAAAAACCTTGAATTTGTTAATGGTATAAAAAGTAATTGGTGTAAGTATGTAATTGAATAAATATTTATTATGTAATTTCTATATAGTAAATATATAATTAATAGGAGAACAGTGTAGGAGATAAAGTTTCCTATTGCTGTTCTTTTTTTCATAAAAATTAGATAAATTTTTTTAATAGTAGAAGGTAGATTATAAGGTTGCTATCTTGAATGAATTAGAGAGGACTAATATGCAAAAAAATGATATATTAACGGGACGTGTTATTGATTATACTCATGATGGTCTTGGAGTAGTAAAAGTAGATAATTTTCCAATTTTTATTGAAGATGTGATAGAGGGAGAATTTATTGAATTTAAAATAATAAAATTAAAAAAGAATCTTGGCTATGGTAAAGTGTTAAATATAATAGAAGTTTCTGATAAGCGTGTTGAAGGAGTGCCAAAAAAACATCAGGAGCTAATTTAGTACATATGGATTATGAGGAACAACTGCGCTTCAAAACGAAAAAAGTACAAAATATTATGAACAAAACCTTAGGTGCAGATAGTGTTGAAGTATTACCAACTTTGGGAATGAAGAATGGATATCACTACCGTAATAAATCAGTTATCCCAGTTCAAAAAGCGGATAATGAAGTACGAATGGGTTATTACAAACCGCGTAGTCATGATGTGATTAATATTGAAAAATGTTTTATTCAATATGATGAACACAATAAACTTATGAATGATATTCGTGATTTGATACTTGAATTAGATTTATCAGTATATGATGAAGAGAGCCACAAAGGTGCAATTCGCCACATAATGTTTAGAACAAATTCTAGCAAAAGTGAAATTATGGTAGGAATAATTGCCAAAGAGAGATTTGAAAATCTTGATGAGTTTGTAGAAAGACTTACGAAATTAGATGATAGAATAGTTAGCGTAATGTTGAACATTAATGATAAAAAGACTAATGTTATTTTTGGAGATAAAAACCGAAAAATCTATTTGGACGAGATTATATAACTGATACTTTGGGAGGAATAGAGTTTAAGATATCTTTACGCTCGTTCTACCAAGTAAATCCAATCCAAACAGAAGTTCTTTATAGTAAGGCATTGGAATTGGCTGAACTAAAAGAAGATAATACGATAATCGATGCATATTGTGGTATTGGAACTATAAGTTTATTCGCAGCACAAAAAAAGTAAAAAAAGTTTATGGTATAGAAATAGTAGAAGCGGCAGTTCATGACGCGAAAGAAAAATGCAAAAAAACAACAATATAAATAATGCAGAATTCTTATTAGGAAAAAGTGAAGATATAATAAAAAAATTAATCTCACAAAAATATAAAAATTAGATGCAGTAATTGTTGATCCACCACGTAAAGGGTGTGAAGAAAGTTTCTTGAGAGACCTTGCAGTAATGGATATAGAAAAAATAGTCTATGTTAGTTGTAATCCAGCTACACTAGCTAGAGATATGGAAATTATGAGAAGTCTTGGCTATAAACTTGGAGCAGTTCAACCAGTAGATATGTTCCCAGGGACGTATCATGTTGAAGCAGTCGTTTTAATGACAAGGTCGTAGAGCGAAGTCATTAATTATGAATGCTTTATGCGATAGCTGTCGCAGAGCGATAGTGATGCGGTAGCAGTGAACCGCTGAGTGTGTAGTTTTGCTTTCACGAACTATACAGTAGCACGTGAAAGTAGATGTACCACACATGCAGGATACGCCTAAGAGAACGAGTATAGAAAATTTATTGGTATCGGGTTGCAGCCAATATAGCTATGCTTTCAATAACAAAAAAGGAAGGAATCGTGAGTAATAGATATATGTGTATTTGTCTAGGAAGGAGTTTTGAAGACTATGAGACGCACAATTGATGAAGCCTATTTTAAATACAGTGTCTATAGTGCCATGGAATCAGGAATGCAAGTCAAATGTCCTAAATGTCAAGGATTAGGGATGATAGTTGCAGATGATGATAATGTATATTTTAAGTGTACAAGTTGTGGTCATCAAAAAAGCTATGATCGCACAATTTATCGCTATGATGTTAATAACAAATGTATAAATTGTGGCAGATATTATAGAGTAGATATTGAAGACAAGACAAAGCAACACTTCTCTACGCTAAATGTATTATGTCCTTATTGCGGAACTCAAATGCAAGGGAAGGTTCATAAAACCGCTGAGCCATTTATATATACTGCTGAAATTCAGGGAGGAAGAGAACCTTATTTTGGACTAGAGCTGTGGTTTTTGACATTTTTTCAGGGCAAGCCTGTTTGGGCACTGAACCGTGAACACCTTGAGTATTTAATTAAATATCTCAGTGCTAACCTGAGACTAAAGCCATATAATATCACAGGAATGTCCCAATCTGATCATCTCCCTACTTTTATGAAAACTGCAAAGAATAGGGAAAGAATAGTGAAACTACTGAAGAAAATGCAGGGAAAACAGGTTACTGACAAGGGCGTAGACCGAAGTCATTAATTACGAATACTTTATGCGATAGCTGTCGCAGAGCGATAGTGATGCGGTAACAGCGAACCGCTGAGTGCGTGGTTAGTGTCAAGTTAGAAATAGATAGCCACTAAAGCTTAGTAATACGGCGGTCTCCAGGCAATTGGGATAATTCGGTAACGAGTAGGATAAGTACTATTTGATAATTTTTTCAAAGGAAAGAAGGCTCAAAAAATGTGAGAGTTGAGTTGCTGAATCAGATATTGTGGTTATTCCGAGATGGGGAAGTAGAAGATATAACCGTGTTTATGATAAGTTTTGTACCATAGATATAGACTATGTAGTGTACGGATCATATAATTGGACATCAACAGCTAATGATAGTGAAGAAATCTTAGCTACTACACTTGGTCATGAACTTATCGCAAAGTTTGCTAAAGAATTTATGGAATTATATAATGGGATTTATTTTTAAGCAAAGAGAAATCAAAATTTATTGGGAAAATTTCATTAGAAATTTAATGAAATTCTCGGTTTATTTGGAGAAAAAGAGGTATTGAATTCAGATATGAGAAAAATATACAGATATAAAAAAACATCATTGAATATGGGTTAAATAATATTTCTGATAAGGAAAAAAATAACAATGAGCCTGAAAGACTTTCTATACATTAGACGAGTTTTTAGAGGAATATATGCGTTATCTACATAATCCTGATCATTATCCCTGATATAGAAGCAATTCAAAAATTTTTAGGTGATATTTCTTCGGGAGGAGCATTCGAATGTTTAAGCACAGCTATTTATGAAAAAAAGTATATAAAGTTGATTTGCCGGCGAAGATTGAGAAAATGATTGATGATGGTGTATTTGAACACCCTCTTTATCCCAGTTACTACAAGAAAAACGAATAAGTAATAATTATATAGTATTGAAATGGTAGAAAAATATACATTTATATAGCTTGGAAGTAAGTTTGATAAATACATTGAAAGACTTGGAGCTTATTTTAAATATGCTTGCAGAAGCGGCAACAAAAGATATAGCAAATACGAAACATCCTCGAGGCTTAGAAGAAAATAAAAAGGTTGCAAAACGTGGTGGTAGCATTGCAGGAAATGCTAGAAAAGAGATTGAACAAGAAACAGGCAAACCTGTCATTACTGCTAAAAATTCTATTGATTTAGGAAAGTTAATTGGTGTTGTAGCTAAAGAGATTGAAAACGAAGAAGAGAAAAAATGATAGTTACAAATTTAAGTTTTAAAGAGAAGAATATGAAAAAATTCATATCAAATAAATGTTAGGGGTGGGCGTTTGAATAAATACAGCCGAGTACTAAATAAAGAAGTGAGAATATACAAAGAATGGGTTTATAAGCATTATTCTGAGATGACTGAAGATACTGATAATGGAGAATTTCTAGGTCCTTCTTTTGATAGAATGAGAGAATCTGCAATCTCATTTGTAAAGAATGTAGAAGTAAAAGATGTTACCGAAACTGATTTAGAATCTATACTTTATTGTATAGCCAGGGACAATGAATGTGAATATTTGGCTGACTTTATTTCGTCATATAAAGAATGGTTTAAATATTTGATTGAAAGGTGTATAGATTCAATTTATACAACTGCGAAGTGGCAGCTAGTAAAAAGATTGCCAGTTTATAAAGATGATAGTTCAGTTACTGATTGGGTATTCAAATATATAAATGTAGATGATGAATATACACAGAGAATGTCTTTAAGTGCTTTAAGTGAGATAGATTATAAAAAAGCAGAACAGTATGCGATTGAATTTTGGGAAAGAGACAAATATAAGGGTGATACCTATGCTGAAGAGTATCAAAAAATAATGGCACTCAGTGTTCTTTTTATAAAATAAAAATCAGATAAATTAAGCGAATATATTGAAGCGGCGAGACAATTAGACTTTGTTTATTTGAAAGAGAATGCAGATGAATTTGCAAATTCTGATTAATTTTCTAGTTTCCTCACTAGAAGGTAGATTGAAAAGTAGCTAACTTAATGAAGCATTCATTAAAAAAGAGGAGTTTAATTTCAACAAAAATAGTTGGTCTTTAAACTATGAGTATTTTAAAATAGAAATTAATGAAGATGATTTTAAAAATGAAGAATTAAAGTTTTTTTCAATCAATTAGCTAGCTTGTATCACGATAATTTACTGATGACAGTGTTTTTGTTAGATTAGGAAAAAGCGTGAATTAAAGAATACATTTGGCTCTTCCTTTATCATGATGTGGAAGAAATTATAAGTACTAAAATTATTAAAAATGAGGTTTTTTTATGGATGAATTATTGATTTTTAAAGATGCTAAGACTGGTGATAAGGTTGGTATATACTATAATATATGGATATTTATAATTAAGTGCATTATAATAAAATATGCACATAAAACATCTAATGAGGCGGATGATATTTTTAAAAAAATTTATTATAAGAAGCCGGAAAGTTATTATGCTGTTATCTGTATGAGTCATGAAACAGAATATCATTGGGCAATGTTGGGAGTTTATGGTGAACAATATTGGCTTAAAGGTCTCAGTTCCGAAACACCAGTAGACTATGATGAATGGTATGATAATTGTATAATAGAAAATAACCTGAATGAACCTTTTGAATGGTTTTTAATGTAGAAATCCAACACAAGTTGATAGGAGTTTTTATATGAAAATACCAACTTATTTTTAAAGAAAGTAATTATAAAATTGTTGAAGTAGAAGAGGATTTTTTTCGTCTATTAGGATAATTAATGAAGTAGAAAAAGACAAGTACAATGAGTTCTTTGAAATCTATTACTTTGGTGAATTGGATTCTGATGCTGTGATTACTGAAATTTTTGATGAAAAAAACTTTAGCTATAAAAACCTTGTAAGGTTGTAGCGAAATGTATTCAAACAGGGAAAGAAATTTTACTTTATGATCAATTAAAAATATGGTTATAACTCACTATTTTGTGATAAATTTGATTTAGAGACGATTGATAATCGTCCACTTGTAAAATTAGATATTCCAAATTCTAAAAATAGAAATTGATTTAGGATATAGTATAGATTATGATGAGGAAAAAAAGAAGATTTTGAATTTGATGATAATGACTATTTGGAAACAATCAATGTAGAAAAAAATTTCTTTTTGAGGATGTTAAAAAAAGGATGGATTTGATTACATTAAAAATATCAGCAATAGATGAAGACGAAATTATTAGAGAAGTTTTAAATCTAGAGTTAGCTTAAAAAAATTACTTAGAGGATATGCAGAGATAGTAGAAATAAAGATAATACAAAATCTTATATGTTATTCTCCGAAAAAAAGGAGAATTGAGACTTATAAAGAGAGATTTTAAAAAAATGAAAAGAATAAAATTTAGACATAATAAATATTCACCAGGCGTCTTATATATTTTGGTTATATTTGGAGTAGCAGCTGGGCTATTGGCTTTTTTCGAATTTTTAACAATTTCTGGTATAGATAAAGGGCCAGAATACGGACCTATATATTTTAGAGAACATCCAATACATGCTGTTTACTTGATATTTGCCTTGATTCCTATATTTATGCTATTTCCAACATGGATTGCAAAGAAAATTTGGAGTCATGAGGATCAAGAAGCATATATTGACCTTTACGAAGATTACGCTGAACTAAATTGGAATGAAAGAAAAGTACATATTAAAAAAGGAGAATTAGATATTAAGATTCCTAAACCTCAGCCTTTTTGGTATGGAACCTATATATTAAAAATTCCTCAATGCAGAATAGTATTGGTTAGTTCTGTAAAGGAAAATAAAGAAAATAATAGAGTACGACGTTCTCTGGATATTGCAATAAAGGAATTGTCTATTTATAAAAAAATCTAGAAAATAAAATGGATGATATAGTGAAATAGTTTATGAAATAAATTGGCATTCATTGAGGTATAATATGATATGATTGAATATTTTAGTAATAAAAAAAGTAACAGTAGAAGAGTATAAGCAGGTTTTAATTAAATCAGGAATAAGAAGACCTACAAGTGATTTGAAAAGATTGGAATTAATGTTAAATAACTCTAATTTTGTATTAACAGCATGGGATAATGATAAATTAGTTGGTATCTTACGTGGAATGACAGACTTTTCTTATGCCTGCTATTTGTCTGATTTAGCAATAGATAAAGAATATCAAAAAAACAAGGTATAGGAAAAAACCTTATTAATATGAGTAGAAAAATATTAGGAGAGAAGGTTGCAATTATATTACTTTCTGCTCCAAGTGCGATGGGCTACTATCCTAAAATTGGTTTAAATAAAGCCGAAAATGCGTTTATTATACCTAGGGAGGAATAGGAAATAATTATTTAATTATATAAGGCAGACTAGTTTTTCTAGGTTTACGAAAAATTAATATTATAACAAATATGGATGATAAAAAAACTTACATATCCCGACTTTTACTGGCTAGTTTTATCTTCAGCAAGTGTATTTAAAAATGCATAATCACCATCTGCTCCAAAATCAAATAGTATCACCTGTAAAATAGATAAGTATCATCAATTAAATATACTAAATATCCCTATGTATGTCCAGGGGGAAGAAATGTTTCAATTTTGATGTTTTTGATATAAAAAAACTTGACCATCATCAATTAAAAGTTTTTCGTTTTCTATTTGTATTTGTATTTGAGGTAAGGTATATAAACCCCGACAAACCTTACGTTGTTTACGCCCTTCTAAATATTTATTTTTCGATTTTTTTCCTATGTATATTTTTTTGATTATTTAAATAAACTATTGCTATCTGTTTCAATAGTTTCAAATATTCCCCTAATGCAATTTACTCTTTCGTCAATACAACCTGTATTTAAAGGCTTGAATATTTCCTTTTCCCCTAAACATAAATGACATATGAATCTTGTTTTGACATAATCCGTCGCCTTTTATTTCTTTCCTACGATATTGTAGGCCCTTATATTATCAATTATATTTTCTCCCATTTATATATAAATTTGACAATTGAATATTTTTGAAATTAGTAAAAAAATCTATTATTTTTATTAGTATGTTTTTATATTCCTAGTTACTATTATATTATGAGTATATAATAATAAGAATAATACATCATACGCTTTTTATGATATAATTATAATAAAAAGAGTGATGATTGAAGAGAAAAATGTTATTCATATATCATAATCTAAAAAGCTTTGCTGATTGCTATAACAAGATAAATATATTAATTTCTAAAATGATTGATAAAGAAGTAAGTAATAGTTTGATTTTTTTAATGATAAAGAAAAAAATTTTTAAAAAGAGAAAAAGTTTAAAACAAAGTAAACTCTAAAATAAGGAGGAGATTAAAATGGGAATAATAGCAAATTATCAATATTTAAGTGATAATAATTTACAAGAACTTAAATCTTTTATGCAGAAGAAGATGATATTTTTTTGAGGAAGTTGAAGATTGGAAATGATGAAGCTGAGATACTTCTTGATATCGATAAGATGTGGGATGCTCTTCATTTTGTACTTACTGGAGTAAGTTGTATTGAACCTATAAAAAAATAATCCTCTTAGCGAAGCAGTTGTTGGAGTATTCCCTATTGATGGTATTGAGGAATATATCAGTTATATAGAAAAAAATCAAGAATTAAAGATATAGTTTTTGCTCTTGACAATTTTGATATAGAAAAAGCTTTAAAAAATTTTTAGTATGAAAGAATGTAAAAGAAGCTGAATTATATCCAGACATTTGGGATTATGAAGAAGAAACTGCCGAAATAAAAAGAAGAAATAATGGATTATTTTCAAAAATATGAAAGACTTTTTATAAACAAGTGTTAGAAGAAGATGGCAATGTATTGGTTACAATTTATTAGAGCGTTATAGGTAAGATAGAGTAACGATAAATCAAAAATATAGTTTGCTTTATTTATGTTCGATGCAAACTAGCTAGAATGTTTTTAAAAAAATATTTAACTTTTTATTTAGAAGATTAAAAAGTGTTGGAGGAAAAATTAAAATGAGTAAAGTTAATCATGAGTTTTTTTGGCAAGATAGATACAGAAAAAAGGTGTAGATGAACAATTTAGTGATGATGTTCGTGTATTATGGGAAGAAGAGTATAATGGAATTATGACGACACTATGGTATGAAAGTGGCTGTGAATTTAAAAGTAGAAGACCTTGATACATTTGCTGAATTTTTACTTAATAGTGAAAACTATTTTGAGAAAGCTAAAGAAGCTTTAGAATATTATTTAAAAGAGGATGATGAGTATATTGTTTTTCATAAAGAAGAATTAGAATTAGATATACCAGATGAAATTTGTGAATTTGTAGAACAAATGAAAAATAGAATCAATTTCGCTATGGGCTGGGGAGAATTTAATTAGTGTTGATTTTATGATTAACCCAGAAGAAAGTGATGAAATTCTATGTGTGAAATTCAATGATGGTTTTAGAAGTAAAAAAAGTATTGACTGGGAGAGTTAGAAGAACCCTGTAAAAAAATTAATAAAGTAGTTTTTGTAGTCGGTAATGTGGTTGAAATGGCGGTATTTATGAAAAAGTAATAAAAAGAATTTTTGGAATGTATTAAAAAGTGAATATGAAAAATGAATATAAAGAAAATATTTTTAAAAATTATAGTCAAACAGAACATGTTTTAGAGAATTTCAGAACATATTTAAAAGATCTTTTTAAATATCCATCTAATGTAGATATTGTTTGTGTTTTGGCTTCTGTAGAATTAGAATTAAGATATGAAGAAAAATGCAATTAAATTATTAGAAGATTTTGTTTTAAAAATATAATGAAGTAATTAATGATGTTGATAAAGCGAGGATTTATACTAATCTAGGATTCCATTACGAAGCTGATAAAAAAACAAGATGAATATTTGTTAAAAAGCCGACAAGCTAAATTCTCCCTTTTATTGAAACATATAAAGGCTTAGCACTAACTAGTTTTTTTCAAATTATCAGCGTAATAAAACAATTGAAGATTTATATAAAAAGTCTGATGTATTTTTGAAAAAAAGCGTTAAAAAATAACTAATGATTATGAAATACAATTTGGATATGCAGTATGTTTTATTTGAAATGAAAGAGTATCAAAAAGGCAAAAAGTTATTTTTGAAAAACTATTATCAGAGTATCCAGATAGAATGCGTTTGTTGTTATGTATTGCTTATTGTGAAGTATATTTAGGCAATAAGGAAGAAGCAATCTATTATTTAAAAAAAGTTGAAAGTAGGGCAAGATGAGAAGTATTATTTAACTACTGATGATATTGCAGATTATCAAGTTTTTGAAGCTTATTATGTTCTAGGAGAATACGATTTATTTTTGAAGAGTGTGAGAAAGTAATTCTTGATTATTACTTTGCAGACTGGGAACATTACTATTACACACTTTTGGCTTAAAAAAATAAATATGAGAAATTTTTACGAATGTGTAAGTAAGTATAAAAATGACATACTTAAAAATATAGAGGAAACGAAAGTTGATGATGATTTTTTTCTTGTGAAGAAGAGAAGCAAGATTATATTAAAAAGTTACGAAGAAGATTTAGAAAAATTAATAACAATGTCTAATAAAAATTCAAAATGAGAATTATAAACCTATAATTAAGTTAGAACTATATCCTGAATATGGTTGCTTCTTAGTTGATTGTATTAGGGCATAATTTTTAAAGAATACTGTTGAATACAGAAATAATCTTTAAAAGAAATCATACACTTATAGATTTAAAAAATTAAAAAGATAAGTGCTTTTAGATATCGATAAACTTTTTTAAAAAAATAGGGTGTAATAAAAATAAATAAGTATAAATAAATTAAAAAATCAGTAAAAAAATATATAATAAGGTAGGATGATAAGTATATGAAAAATTGATACACAATATATTAGTGAGAAAAAAAGCTGATTTGGATGAAATAAAGTATATAGTTGATAATTTATTTACAGAGGATAGTGAAGAATGGCTATGTCTTTATGATACTTCAGAAAAAATCCAAATTACGTTCAGATACACTCAGATATTGAATATTTTGAAGACGATGCATTAAACTTCTTAACTCAAGTTTTACAAATTCCATTAGATAACATAGATGAAATAGAAGGTATTTACTTAGTAGAATGTAGAAAGTATAAAGATAAAGCTAATTTTAGACATTATCGCGCCTTTTTCCTAGATGCAGATGTAGTATATTCTTATTTCGAAACATACATAAATGATGAAGAAATTAATGTTGAAGGTTGGTATGATGTAACTGAGGAGTTTTAAGAGGAATAACGAAAATGAAGCATAAATTATTAAATATAAAAAATTAGCAGTAGTATTTGGGGCTTTCGCACCAATGCACACAGGTCATGTAGATCTTATAACAAAAGCAAAACGAGAAAATGATGCAGTTTTGATTATTGTGTCAGGAACAAATACGAAAGAAGATCGTGGGACGCGTGATGGTCTGCATCTTAATCGACGTTTCCGTTATGTTCGAGAAGTCTTTTATGATGATGAATTAGTTGTAGTGGATAAACTTGATGAAGAAGGTATGCAAGCATATCCAAAAGGATGGAATACTTGGTTGGACACTCTTCATAAACTTATCAAAGAAAATACAGATTATCAATTCGAAAAAATGACATTTTATGTAGGTGAGGAAAATCATCAAAAACCATTACTTAATTATTTTGAAGAAGTTTTTGCTAACGAATATGACAATATGAAGGATTGTGATAATTCTCTTTGTGATATTAAACAAAAAGAAGTGACAATTAAAATGATTGATTCGACTATAATTCCAGTATCTAGTACTGAAATTCGAAAAAATCCTTTAGTATATTGGCGATATATTACGAAGCCTTTTCGTCGTCATTTTACGAAAAAAGTTTTGGTAGTAGGTTCGGCTTCAGGAGGAAAAACTACACTTATAAAAGATCTTGGACGTGTTTTTAATGCACCTATATCGCTTGAGTATGCACGTTTTTATCAAGAATTTTACAATGTTCGTGATGATGAACTAGATACTAACGATTATATTCGTCTTTTTGCTAATCAGAACGAACAGACTTCAAATGTCATTGATAGTGGTAGCCATACAGGTATTGTTTTTGTAGACACTAATGCTACGGTGACTATGGCTTATGTAGATTATTATCTTAAAGATATTATTTCAGAAGAGGAGTATCAGGCACTTAAGCTATCATATAAGGTTGCTATTTCAAAAAGAAAAATGGGATCTTATTATTCTAATTCCACCAAAAATCAGCATATGTTAATGATGGCTTTCGTGATATGAGTATGGCAAGTCAAGATATTCGAGATGATTTTACAAACCATCTTATTTATTTACTTGAGCGAGATGGATTTAAAAGAAAAACTGTTAATTCTTGATAGCGATGTAGATACTTTCTTTTTAGATAATTACCAAAAAAACTATTGAAGCTATAAAAGATCGTCTTAATATTGAAATTTAAAAAAATATTAAGGGAATAAAAAGATAAAAGTATAATACCTATAATACTTAAGTTTGTAATAAGTTGAACAGTTGAGCATAAGTTAGGAGGATTTAATACAATATAATTAATATGAATATTATTCTTATTGATAGGAGGAATATCTCATGAAAGAGTTTTATAAGAAAATATTATGTTTATATTATTGTAATAATAGCTTTTTATGTCACTACACCTTTGCTTTGTAGAGATGCTGGGGGTGCATTTCTACATTATTAATAACATTCCCCTAATTATCTGGATTCTTTCTTTTATACATAGCAAGACACGTGGATTTAATTGGTGGCTGTCTTTAATTATAGGATTACTTTGGATACCAGTTATTACAATATATTTAAATGAAAAGTGCGTTGATATATGCTTTAATATATGGGATGACAAGTTTTTAGGACAAGGATTGGGAGTTTTTATTTAAAGGGCGAAAATAGAAGGATTAACATTATAAATTGTATTATAGGATATAATAGAGGTATTAATTATTTTATAAAAAGGAA
>BNJS01002513.1_pt1 | contig 17564 bp, 18 predicted proteins | sample 8540461 | NCBI WGS metagenome assembly BNJS01 (sample SAMD00202454, study PRJDB9452) | human saliva metagenome | isolation source: human saliva | place: Japan | reverse complement strand
GCTGATGTAACACCAGCCTAAGTTTAAATAGTGAAGAAGCTGAGAGGAAATCTTGGCTTTTTCAAATTTCTTATTTGTAATCATTCTAAATAACTGTTATAATATTTTTAGAATCATTCTAAAAAAGGAGTGCACATTGAAGATAAGAATTTTTGCAGAACGTTTAAATATTTTTGAGAGCTGGCGTGTTGGGTGCCAATGATGGAATCATTTCCATTGCGGGAGTGGTTATCGGTGTGGCTAGTGCGACATCAAACATCTGGTTTATTTTGATTTCTGCCTTGTCAGCCATTTTTGCTGGTGCCTTTTCGATGGCCGGTGGCGAATATGTCAGTGTCTCAACGCAAAAAGATACCGAAGAAGCTGCCATCGCTAAGGAACAAGCTCTCCTGGATCGCTCACCTGAAGCAGCTAGAGAGAGTTTGTACCAAACCTTCCTCAGTCAGGGGGATTGCGAAACAGCAGCGGAAGTTAAGGTCAATCAGGCCTTCAGTAAAAATCCTATCAAGGTCTTGGTTGAGGAAAAATATGGAGTTGATTTAGAAGAAATCACAAATCCATGGCATGCTGCCATCTCTAGTTTCTTTGCTTTTTCAGTGGGTTCTTTGCCACCAACACTAGCCATCATGCTTTTCCCAGAGCCTTATCGTATTCCTGTAACAGTGGTCGTGGTTGCACTGACTTTGCTCTTGACTGGCTATATCAGTGCCAAGCTCGGAAAAGCACCTATTAAACAAGCTATGTTGCGTAATTTGACCGTAGGACTCTTGACTATGCTCGTGACCTATGTGGTTGGACAGGTCTTCCATGTGAATGTGTAATTTTTAGTAACATGAGTCTACCTTCTTAGGTAGGCTTTTTTAGACTATTAGACTATACTTATCCATGGTACAATAGGGCTATGCGTTTAGATAAATTATTAGGACAGGCGGGCTATGGTTCTCGCAATCAGGTCAAGAAGCTCATTCGTAGTCGCAGGTATATGTAGATGGTGTCCTGGCGGATCGAGATAATCTTAATGTGGATGCTAGTCTTCAAAGCATCACGGTTTCTGGTAAGGAACTGGAGCATGCGTCAGAAGTCTACTACCTTATGAATAAGCCAGCAGGTGTAGTGTCAGCTCGAAGTGACAAGGAGCACCAGACAGTTATTGATTTGATTAAGCCTGAAGATCAGCGAGAGGGTCTTTATCCTGTGGGACGTTTGGATAGAGATACGGAAGGCCTGGTGCTGATTACCAACAATGGTCCTCTGGGATTTGCCATGCTTCACCCACGCTATCATGTGGCTAAGACTTATTATGTTGAGGTTAATGATATTCTGGGAGATGATGCACCTGCATTTTTTGAGTCTGGTGTTGTCTTTGAGGATGGGACTGTTTGTAAACCAGCTCAGCTAGAAATTCTAAGTTCTGCGAGCGACAAGAGCTGTGCTAGAATTACGATTTCGGAAGGTAAGTTTCATCAAGTGAAAAAGATGTTCTTGGCTTATGGGGTCAAGGTGACCTATCTTAAGCGTATCTCTTTTGGAGCGTTTAAAGCTTGATGAAGGGATAGCAGTAGGATCCTACCGAGCGTTAACGGAAGCAGAAAAGGTGATTTTGCGTACTTATCTGGGCTAGTCATTTCTTCCTACTAAAGTATGATAGGAACTTTCAATCTCCTGATAGGTCCATCCTATCACTAGGCTTAATACTGTAAGGCCCATAACGACGGTCTTTTCTAGGGGTATAAGTAAAACTTATGATATTATATAAGTTTTTTTAATTTCTCAAGCCTTGTTTCTGGTGGTATGATGGAATCAATTCGATTGAGAGTTTTAAAAAAGGATTGACAATCCAAAACTGATCAGAGACGGAGGTTCATTATGACAGAAGCATTTTACGATCATTTAGCAAAGACGCGTCATCAGATTCACCAACATCCAGAGGTTTCTGAGGAGGAGCATGAGACGACAGTCTTTTTGAAAGCTTATTTGAAAAATCTAGGTATTGAGCCTTTAAATTATCCCTTGAAGACAGGAGTTATCGCTGAGATTGGATCAGGTCATCCGATTATTGCTTTGCGTGCTGATATTGATGCCCTACCGATTAAGGAAAAGACAGGACTTCCTTATGCCAGCGAAAATGGGGCCATGCATGCCTGTGGTCATGACTTTCACCAGACCTCTCTGCTTGGAGCTGCTCAGCTTTTAAAAGAAAGAGAAGCAGAGCTTAAGGGGACCGTTCGCTTGATTTTCCAACCAGCCGAGGAAAATTTCCAAGGGGCCTATCAGGTCATTGAAGCGGGTGGCCTTGACGGTGTGTCAGCTATCATCGGTTATCACAATAATCCTCACTTGAAACCTGGTCAGATTGGTCTTCGTTCTGGTGCTATTATGGCAGGCGTGGAGCAGTTTAGGGTTGATGTCAAGGGTGTTTCATCCCATGCGGCCCGTCCTGACTTAGGTGTGGATACGGTCTTGGTTACTACGACTATCATTAATAATTTGCAGCAAATTGTGGCTCGGACGGTATCGCCCTTTGAATCAGCTGTATTGTCAGTCACTCATATCGAAGTTGGAAATACCTGGAATGTTCTTCCAGCAGCCGGCTTTTTCGAAGGAACGATTCGTACCTTTGAGCCTACGGTCCGTGAAGCTGTTATTGCTCGTTTTGAAAAGGTCGTTCAGGCGACAGCAGACCAGTTCGGTGCTCAGGTTGACATAAGCTGGGGTAATTCGCCTTACGTGACCTACAATGACCATACGCTCACACCACTCATCTTTGAAAATTCTAAATCCTTCGCAGAAGTGATTGAAACGCTGCCATCAACAGGCGGAGAAGACTTTGCGGCCTATCAAAAGGAAATACCAGGAGTCTTTGCCTTTGTCGGCTCTAATGGTGAGGAGGATGCCCCAGACTGGCATCATGATGATTTTCCTTGTAAAAGATGAGGCCTGCCTGTAGCTGTTAATTACTATGTAGAAAACGCTCTTTTCCTACTTGATTATTTTAAGGAGCAAGACGACTGACTATTCCCTTAATTGGAATTACTAGTAATGAAGAACCTGTTACGGAAGGAAGTCCAATTATCCAGAGTTTCTCTTGAGTCATAAACAATTAGCGGATCAAGGACTCTTTGATTATTTTGTTAAGAGTTTTAAATAAGGCTTTAGGATTTTAAATTGGTGCTGCTTTTGAAAATGAAAAAGGAGGACGTGCTAAGGAGAAATATTCTTTTGATCATTTAGTTTACACTTTAAGAACCCAGCCGCTTGGTTGGGCTCTTTTGTCGTATTTTAGAAGCAAGATTTCAAGATTTAAAAAGGAGGGAAGATTTTTAACTTGCTATTTTTGAGCTTTTTAGACAAAGTGAAAAGCGTTATTATATCAATCCCGTTTTAAAAAATTTATATCTGATTAATAGGCTACTTTTAAAGTCTGCGAGTAAAGAAAAACGCAATCGCTTGTCCGACTCTTGTTCTGGGAGCTAAAAAAGATCTGGTTCTATGAGTAGATGGTGTGAGAGAACTTGCCAACAACATTCCCCGTGCTTTCCTATTATGAATTTGGCAAACAGGGTCACGCGGCCTTTTATCGAAAGTAAGCAATTTAATAAAAATTATATTAGAATTTCTGCGAGAAAAAGGCTTAGGTAGTGGAATTATGGAAATCTATTAAAAACAGATGAGAAAGGTTACAATAAAAGCTGTAGCTTTTTTTATTTTCCAGTTCAGATATGTGCAATCTGAAAAATTAAATGATAGAATGGCAGTATATAGGAGGATACAGAAATGGTAAACTATGATTTGATTGTTATCGGTTTTGGTAAAGCCGGTAAAACTTTGGCTGCTAAGATGAATGCGGCTGGTAAGAAAGTTGCTGTCATCGAGCGCAGTAAAGCTATGTATGGTGGTACTTGCATTAATATTGCGTGTATTCCAACCAAGACTATGATTGTAGCGGCAGAGAAGGGCTGGTCATTTGACGATACCATGAAAGAACGTGGTGCAGTGACTGGTCGTCTTAATGCTAAGAATTATAAAATGTTGGCAGACAATGGCGTTGATGTCATTGATGCAGAAGCACATTTCGTGTCAAATAAGGTTATCGAAGTGGTGGCTGGTGATGACCGTCAAGAGCTTACAGCTGAGACTATTGTCATCAATACAGGTGCTGTGTCTAATGTCTTGCCTATTCCTGGCTTGACAACAACTAAGCATGTCTACGATTCAACTGGTATTCAGACCCTTGAAGCCTTACCAAAACGTTTGGGTGTCTTAGGTGGTGGTAATATCGGTCTTGAATTTGCTGGCCTTTATAACCGTTTGGGAAGTCAAGTGACTGTTTTAGATGCAGCGACTAGCTTCTTGCCACGTGTGGAGCCATCTATTGCTAAGTTGGCCAAGGAATACATGGAAGAGGACGGCATTGTCTTTGAGCAAGGTGTTAAAACTTCCGAACTGAAGAATGATGGCGATGAAGTTGTCGTTGTTACTGACAAAGGGGAGTTTCGTTTTGATGCACTCCTTTATGCGACAGGACGCAAGCCTAATATTGAACCCCTTCACTTGGAAAATACTGATATTGCCTTGACTGAGCGCGGTGGTATCCAAGTCAATAAACATTTGGAAACAAGTGTTCCTGGTGTCTTTGCAGTGGGTGATGTTAATGGTGGTCTTCAATTTACCTACATCTCACTAGACGATTTCCGTATTGTCTTTAATTACCTAACTGGTGATGGCAGCTATAATCTTGAAACACGTGGAGCTGTTCCAACAGCTATGTTCCTCAACCCACCTTTAGCTCAGGTTGGTCTTACTGAAGACCAAGCCAAGGAACAAGGCTTGCCAGTAGCAGTTAAAGAAATGCCAGTGGCAGGTATGCCTCGTGGTCATGTGAACGGTGATTTGCGTGGAGCCTTCAAAGCTGTGGTAAATCCTGAAACTAAGGAAATTTTGGGAGTGACCCTCTTTGGTCAAGAATCTCATGAAATTATCAATCTAATTACCCTTGCTATGAACCATCATATTCCGTACACAGATTTGGCTAAGCAAATCTTCACTCATCCAACTATGGCTGAGAACCTAAACGATTTGTTTGCGATATAAGATAAAAAGAGCCGAGAGGCTCTTTTTTTATGTAGAAGAAAAATTTTTAAGACTTTCCTTAGGTGAGTAAGGTCGTCAGCGACCTTCTTCGAAGTTCCATGACTAATTTTTGAGCCTAAGGTCTCAAAAATTCCGAGTTCCTGAGACTATTATGCTTCAGGAACTTTTCTCACAGCGGAAAGTCTAGTAAAAAGTAAATCTCAAAACATAGGCTAATCTATTTGATAATTGCTATAGAGATATTTGGCCAGATTGTGTTCCAATTTTTCTTTTTTACTCTCTCGTTATAGACCGTTTGTCGTTCTTTATCTGAAAAGTAATATGGTGTGGGTGAGACTCTGAAGTTAGTCAAATCGTCTGTTCCAAAAGGAATAAATACCTCTAGTTCCTGATTGTTATTTAGTCTAGCAGCTATGGCAGTACATTTTTCGGGAAATTTTGAAACAGCGTCTGTAGAGCTGATATACTTTTCAGTATTAGGGCTGTGAATGTTCATATAGTACTGATTTTTGATTTCCCAATTGTATTCAGGATATTTTCTCTTTATTTGATTTTCTATTTCAACAGTTTGTTCATATGATATATTGTTATCAAAGAAAATGACATCGATATCTGAGAAATAGATATTTGAAGATGTATTTCCAGTACTTAAGTAGTCCCAAATATAATTACGTATAGTTCCAGCACAAAGCCAACAGTCATTAAGTTGGAAAGAGTGTATAATCCTTAATAGTGCTATTAGTTCGGAGTTCTGTTTAATTAGTTTTTCGACATCAATCATTTTAAAACCTCATTGGCATTGTACTAGTTTAAGATAGAAATATCAAATTAGGACCATATCTCTGATGCAAGGCGACACTCTAGGTTAGATGTCGCTTTTTTTGCGCTTTGATGATAAGATAGAAGTGACATAGGAAAATTCCTTAGATTGGTACTCTTAATCCACTTAGGGAGGTTGATAGACCTTGAGTCACCACTAGAAACTGTATGAAAAACTTAGAAAGATACTCGTATGCCAACTGGTCTGTGAGTGTGTATAGCTTATGACTAAGAAAGTAGGAGTGGGCAAGGCCCACAGTAAGATTATTTTGATGGGGGAGCACTCGGTTGTCTATGGTCATCCTGCCCTCGCTCTTCCTCTTAAGGATATTGAGGTTGTCTGTCAGATTCAGGCGGCTGAGATTCCTTTAACTCTTAAGGCTCAAGATCCCTTGACGACGGCTATTTTTTCAGCTCTTAACTATCTGAAAATCAAGAATCAGCCTATCAGTTATGATATTTCGTCTAGTGTCCCTGAAAAGCGTGGTATGGGGTCATCTGCTGCAGTGGCCATTGCGGCTATTCGTGCGGTCTTTGATTATTTCGACCAGGAGCTTAACCAGGAAACCTTGGAAATGCTGGTCCATCAGGCAGAGACTATTGCCCATAGTAAACCTAGCGGATTAGATGCCAAGACCTGCTTGAGTGACCAAGCCATTAGCTTTACGCGAAACATTGGTTTCAAGGAAATCGAGGTCAATCTAGGTGCCTATCTGGTCATTGCTGATACGGGCATCCATGGAAATACCCGTGAGGCCGTGGAAAAGGTTGAGGCTATAGGACTAGATGCCTTATCAGACCTAAACCGACTGGGCGAATTAAGTCAGCAGGCAGAAGGAGCCCTCAAAGCCAAGAATCAAAAGCTTCTTGGACAGCTCATGTCCCAAGCCCATAATCACCTTAAATCTTTAGGGGTGTCTTGTGACTTGTCGGACCTTCTAGTAGCAACTGCTCTGGAGCATGGTGCACTAGGTGCCAAGATGTCAGGCGGGGGACTGGGTGGCTGCATTATTGCCCTAACAAGTACCAATGATCAAGCCCAAACGATTGCTAAAAAACTTCAAGAAAAAGGAGCCGTAAACACGTGGATAGAAAGCCTGTAAGCGTCAAATCGTACGCAAATATTGCTATTGTCAAATACTGGGGTAAGGCGGATGCGGAGCGTATGATTCCTTCAACCAGCAGTATCTCACTGACTTTGGAAAATATGTATACGGAAACCAAGTTGTCTTTCCTGCCTGAGGATGCGACTGGTGATGTCATGTATATCGATGATGAGCTCCAAGGGGAAAAAGAAACAGTCAAGGCCAGCAAGGTTTTAGATCTCTTCCGTACAAATCCTAACCAACATGTCAAGATTGAAACTTGGAACAACATGCCAACAGCTGCAGGTTTATCATCAAGTTCCTCTGGTCTTTCTGCCCTAGTTAAGGCAGCTAACGAGCTCTTCCAAGTAGGAAAAACGCAGTCTGAATTGGCTCAAATTGCCAAGTTTGCCTCAGGCTCATCATCACGTTCTTTCTTTGGACCATTGGCAGCTTGGGATAAGGATAGTGGTGATGTTTACCAAGTTGAAACAGACCTCAAATTGGCCATGATTATGCTCGGGTTTTGACAGATCAAAAGAAACCCGTATCAAGCCGTGATGGTATGAAGTTGTGTACCGAAACATCGACATCCTTCCCAGAGTGGATTAAACAGTCTGAGCAGGATTACAAGGATATGTTAGGCTACCTCAAGGCTAATGATTTCCAAGCGGTCGGTGAGCTCACTGAAGCCAATGCCCTTCGTATGCACCAAACTACAAGTACGGCCAACCCTCCATTTTCATACCTCACTGAAGCCTCATACCAGGCAATGGACAAGGTTAAGGCCCTCCGTGCCTCTGGTGAGCAGTGTTATTTCACAATGGATGCAGGACCAAATGTTAAGGTGCTTTGTCTGGAAGAAGACCTGGACCGCCTAGCTGACCATTTCCGTAAGGACTATCAGGTCATTGTTTCACGCACCAAGGAGTTGCCAGATGCCTAAGCAGTCGGTCAATCAGGTCACAGTAAAAACAGGTGGGAAACTCTACATTGCTGGGGAATACTCAGTCCTAACACCTGAACAGACAGCCCTAATCCAGTTCATCCCTATCTTTATGTCCGCAGAGGTCAAGGAAGCACCAAGCACACATCTGTCATCAGATATGTTTGACTATAGTGTTGGTCGTGAGCCAGACGCAAATTATGCCCTCATTCAAGAGGCCTTGAATACTTTTGAAGCATACTGTGGTGAGGATTTGCCCACTCTGGACCTTTCAATTACTGGAAAGTTGGAGCGAGATGGGGTTAAATTTGGTATTGGCTCATCAGGTTCAGTTGTGGTATTGACCCTCAAGGCCCTGGCAGAAGCTCTCCATAAAGACTTATCCAAAGACATTCTCTTTAAATTAGCTAGTTACACCCTCCTCAAACAGGGAGACAATGGTTCTATGGGGGACCTAGCTTGTATCGTATACGAGGATTTGGTTTCCTATCGCTCTTTTGACCGTGCAAAAATAGCAGAGCTTATAGCCCAAATGACTCTATCAGAACTTTTGGAAATAGACTGGGGCTATCGTATCAGTCCTATAGTGCCAGCTCTCAAAGCTCATTTTTTGGTGGGGTGGACCAAGCAAGCTGCTATCTCCAAAGACATGGTTAAGATGGCCAAATCTCGTATATCAAGCAAGTATCTAGGTGACACCGAGCTGGCTGTTCAAGCTTCCATCAAGGCTCTGGAAACAGGAGATAAGAACTTGCTTAAGAGCAGCCTTCAAACTGTCAGTGACCAGTTGGAATCACTGAGTCCAGATATTTATGTGGACAAGCTGAAAAAACTCAAAGAAGCAGAGCAAGGACTCGATGCCATTGCTAAGTCCTCTGGAGCTGGAGGTGGCGACTGTGGTATCGCCTTTGCCTTTGACCAATCTAGTCGAGATGCTCTAGTCGAGCGTTGGCAACAGGCAGGGATAGAGCTCTTGTATGAGGTATAGGAATCAGCTTAGTAGATAATAATCACGCAAGAAAGTAAAGAAATAACCTATGACAAATCGTAAAGACGATCACATCCGTTATGCCCTCAAGTACCAGTCGCCCTACAATAGTTTTGATGATATGGAACTTATCCACAAGTCTCTACCAACTTATGATTTAGATCAGATTGACTTGTCCACACATTTTGCAGGACGAGATTGGAACTTTCCCTTTTATATCAATGCCATGACAGGTGGTTCTGCCAAAGGTGGTGCAGTCAATCGAAAATTAGCCGAGGTGGCCAGTCGAACAGGTATTCTCATGGTGACGGGTTCCTACAGTGCTGCTCTAAAGGGAGAAGCACCAGAATCCTTTGACTATCGTCAGGAGTTTCCAGACTTAGACCTTGCGACCAATATCGGTGTGGATAAGTCTGTGGACCTGGGGATTAAGACGGTGGAAGCTATGGCTCCAGTCTTTTTACAGCTCCATGTTAACCTTATGCAGGAGCTTCTCATGCCTGAGGGAGAGCGTATTTTCCACACTTGGAAGGAAAATGTGGCGGCTTATGCACAGAACATAGAGATTCCCCTTTTGCTTAAGGAGGTTGGCTTTGGTATGGATGTGGAAACCATTCGTTATGCCATGTCTCAAGGCATCAAGACTGTGGATATCTCAGGTCGTGGTGGGACTAGCTTTGCCTATATTGAAAATAGTCGAGGCGGTAACCGTGATTACCTCAATGACTGGGGACAAAGCACCGTTCAGACCCTCTTGCAAGCCCAAGACCTTCGTGATGATGTGGAAATCCTAGCCTCTGGTGGTGTGCGAAACCCACTCGATATGGTCAAATGTCTGGTTCTGGGAGCAAAAGGCGTAGGCCTCTCACGAACAGTACTTGAATTGGTGGAACGTTACCCTGTGGATAAGGTTGTGGCTATTGTTAATGGCTGGAAGGATGACCTTCGTCTTATCATGTGTGCCCTTGATTGTCGAACTGTAGATGAGCTCAAATCTGTAGATTACATCTTACATGGCAAGTTACAAGGGACTTATGTCAAACAAGAGAAGTCATAAAGGTGATATCATTTTACCCTGGTAAAGGATAAGTAACTCTAATCTTGTTTAGACTTGATTTAAACGAGCATTTAATGAGACTTTCCGCTGTGAGAAAAGTTCTTGAAACACTAGTGGTTCAAGAACTCGGAATTTTTGAGAGTAAAACAGTTTGGGGAACTGTTTTAGCCTGAGCCTAGAAATTAAAAAGTGAAGGGGCTCAAAAATTAGTCATGGAGCTTCGAAGAAGATCGCTGACGTCCGCACTCACTTCAGGAAAGTCTAAAAAAATCCATTTTACAAAAGAATATCTTACAAAAAAGAGCCTAAGCTCTTTTTATTATACAATCAAGCAAAAAGTCAACTTTTCCCTTGACAAGTCACTGCCTTAGGAGTAATATTTTCAGTGACATACGGTAGGTGAGGCTACCACAAGGATACGGATGACTACCGCAAAGCAGTGGAGACACTACTCGTTGGTCAACAGTCCTGATCGCCAAGGTCAAGACTAAGCTCATTTCATCGCCTTGCGGAGCTAAAGCTTGAACGGTCCATTTTTTGACAGAATCTATTAAAAAATCCACCTCGAGTTTATAGAGTCTTACCTGTATATGGGTAGGACTCTTTTCATTTATCTGAGGTCCACCCACCATCAAAAAATTGAAAGGAGAAACCTATGAGACTAATCGACGATCACCCCGAACCGCACCTAACCAGTCAATCGCTGATTAGTGTCTTAGGGACTCCATAAGTGATTGGCTCCTGATTAAATAAGGAGATTCCAATGTCAACAAATAAAGAAAGACTTATTGCTGCTCTTCAAGAGCCACTTGAAACAACCCTTACTCGCTACAAGACTCATTTGGATGGCTTGAAGGAAGACCAAGTAGAAGAAAACCGTGACCTTTATGGGGAAAATGTCATAACCAAAGGACAAGAGGATTCTATCATCAAAAAGATTTATGAATCTATCATCAATCCCTTTACTGTTATTCTCCTAGTCATCGCTCTGGTTTCCTTTATCACCAATGTCTGGCTTGCTAAACCAGGTGAAGAAGATCCAACGACTTCTATCATCATCGTCACTCTAGTTTTGATATCTGGTGGTATCCGTTTTATTCAAGAACTTCGTAGTGACAAGGCTGCCAGCAATTTGTCTCGTATGATTGTCAATACAGCAACAGTACTTCGAGATGGCAGTGAGCAAGAAATCCCAATCGATGAAATTGTGGTTGGAGATGTGGTCAAACTGAGTGCGGGAGATATGATTCCTGCGGATGTGGTCTTGCTAGACTCTCGTGATTTCTTTGTTCAACAGTCTGGCTTGACAGGTGAAAGCGATGCTGTGGAAAAGGCTTGTTTGGCTAAGGCGGATGGTCAAAATCTAGAGAGTTTGCTTGAAAGTGAGAGCCTTGCTTTCATGGGAACTAATGTTATCTCTGGCCGTGCAACAGCCTTGGTTTAGTTGTTGGTGATGACACCATGATGGGAGCTATCGAGCAGACCATCAATACTTATGACGAACCAACTTCATTTGAACGTGAGATGAACTCCATTTCTTGGCTCTTGATTCGACTCATGTTGGTCATGGTTCCTGTTGTTTTTGTGATTAACGGTTTAACAGATGGGGACTGGCTTGAAGCCGGCGTCTTTGCCCTTAGTGTGGGAGTCGGTTTGACCCCAGAAATGTTGCCGATGATTATCACAGCCAGTCTTGCCAAGGGTTCTATCATTATGGCCAAGGAAAAGGTGGTCATCAAAAAACTTAATGCTATTCAAGACCTAGGGGCTATCGACATCCTTTGTACGGATAAGACAGGAACCCTGACTCAAGATGAAATCGTTCTTGAGTACCCTCTTGATATCCATGGCGACCTTGACCTTTCAGTGCTTCGGAGAGCCTATCTTAACTCTTATTTCCAAACTGGCTTGAAAAATCTTATGGACCGTGCCATTATTAGTCGAACTGAGAGAGAAGCTAAGAAACACGAGATCGTTCGTGACCTTGACCAAACCTTCCACAAGATTGATGAGCTCCCTTTTGATTTTGAACGCCGTCGCATGAGTGTCATTGTTAAAGACAATGATGGCTTTGTCAGCATGGTGACAAAAGGTGCCCTTGAAGAAATGCTCTCTGTTTCTAACTATGTGGAATACAAGGGTGACATTATCTCATTAACCGACGATGTTCGCGAGGAGGTCCTTGCGGAAGTCGCACAGTTGAATGAACAAGGTTTGCGTGTTCTCGGTGTTAGCTACAAATCAGAGCTTAATGAAAATGACGTCTTTAGTGTCGAAGATGAAAGTGACATGATTTTGACGGGATATCTTGCCTTTCTTGACCCGCCAAAACCATCAGCAGCACCTGCTATTAAGGCTTTGGCAGAGTATGGTGTGACCACAAAGATTTGACTGGAGACAATGATAAGGTGACACAGGCTGTCTGTGAAAAAGTTGGTCTAGATGTGACGCACATCCTACTTGGAAGTGACATTGATACCATGTCAGATCAAGATTTGGCTAAGGCTGTGGAAACGACAACAGTCTTTGCTAAGTTATCCCCAGACCAAAAGGCACGAATTATCCTAAGTCTTAAGGAAAATGGCCACAAGGTAGGCTATATGGGTGATGGAATCAACGACGCCCCATCTATGAAGGTGTCAGATGTGGGTATCTCTGTGGATACAGCTGTTGATATTGCCAAAGAAACCGCAGATGTTATCTTGCTTGATAAGGATTTAATGGTCTTGGAAAAAGGACTGGTTGAAGGACGTAAGGTCTATGCTAATATGACCAAATATATCAAGATGACCGTTTCTTCAAATTTCGGTAATATTTTTTCTCTCCTCTTTGCCAGTATCTTCTTACCATTCCTACCAATGGCACCTGTGCATTTGATTGTCCTTAATCTTGTCTATGATATTTCTTGTATCGCTCTTCCATTTGACAATGTGGACAAGGAATTTCTTAAAGAGCCACATATCTGGGAAGCCAAATCAATCATGCGTTTCATGGCTTGGTTTGGACCTATTTCGTCTGTATTTGATATTTTGACTTACATCTTGCTCTACTTTCATCATTGTCCCAATGATTTTTGGGGTCATGGCTACAACTCATGGAGCAGCAGATGCAGCAGCCTTTATCATGGTGTTCCAAACTGGATGGTTTATCGAATCTATGTGGTCTCAAACCATGGTTATCCACATGTTACGTTCACTAAAACTTCCATTTATTCAAAGCCACCCAGCACTGTCTGTTGTTGTGACAACTCTATTTGCTGCTGTCTTTGTAGCCTCTCTTCCCTACAGTCCATTTGGCTAGTCTCTTAAAAACTTAGCCATCTAAATGGTCTCTATTTCATTCTCTTGTTTGTTATTATCGCTTTTGTATATGCTTAGTGTTACCTTTGTGAAGCATATCTATATTAAGAAATACAAAAGAATGGTTGTAGGATAACTATCCTTAGAAAAAAGAGCGTTAGCTCTTTTTTCATTACCTTTCATTCTGCCAAAACCTTTTCATTTATGGTATAATAGGGCGATTATAGATAATCAGAGGCCCTAAAAAACTTCAGTTATGAGGACATATTTTCTAAGAAATGAGAGACTATGTTTTTCAAGGCTCCCTTTCTTTGCGTAGGCTATCCCAGTGGGAGGTGGAGGTCCCTGAGATTTGGGGCTCAAGGCTAAGACTGCCACGAAGGAAACCATCAAAAAAATCTTAAGAAGGAAAAAGAAAATGAGTAATTACGCAATTATCCTTGCTGCGGGTAAAGGAACTCGCATGAAATCAGATCTTCCAAAAGTATTGCACAAGGTTTCAGGCATCACTATGCTTGAACATGTCTTCCGTGCAGTTTCAGCCATTGATCCAGCTAAAAATGTTACTGTTATTGGTCACAAGGCTGAACTTGTTCGTGAGGTTTTGGATGGTCAATCTGCCTTCACTTTGCAAACTGAGCAGTTGGGGACTGGTCACGCAGTAATGATGGCTGAAGATGAGTTGGCTGGACTTGAAGGTCAAACGCTTGTTATCGCTGGTGACACACCTTTGATTACTGGTGAAAGCCTTAAAAACCTTATTGATTTCCATGTTAATCACAAAAATGTTGCCACTATCTTGACTGCAACTGCGGACAATCCATTTGGTTATGGTCGTATCATCCGTAACGAAAATGGCGAAGTGACTAAGATTGTTGAGCAAAAAGATGCCAACGAATTCGAACAACAAGTCAAAGAAATCAATACAGGGACTTATGTCTTTTTGACAATAAACGTCTCTTCGAAGCACTTAAAAATATCAACACTAACAACGCTCAAGGGGAATACTATTTGACTGATGTCATTTCTATTTTCCGTGAGAATGGTGAAAAAGTAGGTGCCTTCACCCTTCGTGACTTTGAAGAAAGTCTTGGAGTTAACGACCGTGTTGCCCTAGCTACGGCAGAAGATGTTATGCGTCGTCGTATTAACAAGGCTCACATGGTTAATGGTGTGACTTTCCAAAATCCAAACGCTACTTATATCGATGTGGATGTGAAAATTGAGCCAGATGTTGTCATTGAAGCTAATGTGACACTTAAAGGACAAACTAAAGTCGGTGCAGAGTCAGTGCTGACCAATGGGACTTATATTGTTGATTCAACTATCGGTGCCAATACTGTCATCACCAACTCAATGATTGAGCATTCAGTAGTTGAAAAAGGCGTTACCGTTGGTCCATTTGCCCATATTCGTCCGGATTCAATGCTCAAAGAAGGCGTTCATATCGGTAACTTCGTCGAGGTTAAGGGTTCTACTATCGGCGAAAATACTAAGGCTGGTCACTTGACCTACATTGGTAATGCGGAAGTTGGTTCTGACGTTAACTTTGGTGCCGGAACAATTACTGTTAACTATGATGGACAACACAAGTTCAAGACACAAATTGCCAATAACGTCTTTATCGGAAGCAATTCAACCTTGATTGCACCGCTTGAAATTGGGGCTAACGCCCTCACAGCGGCTGGTTCAACCATCACAGATGATGTGCCAGCTGACAGCGTAGCCATTGGACGTGGCCGTCAGGTCAATAAAGAGGGCTATGCCATTAAAAAACCTCACCACCCAAGCCAACAAAAGTAGGCTTAAGGCTATCTGAGCTAGATTCTCTTGTAGAGTAGAGGTAGCTTAGAATGAGGTCAGAAGTAAAAGGAGTCAATTCATGGATTTTGAAGAAAAAACACTCAAACGTGAGTCAAAATTTAAGGGACATATTTTTGAAGTTGCAGTAGACGAGGTCCTCTTGCCAGACGGTAAGACGGCTGGTCGTGAGCTCATCTTTCACAAGGGAGCTGTAGCTGTTTTAGCGGTTACCCCAGAAGGGAAAATCATTATCGTCAAGCAATACCGTAAGGCTATTGAGGCGGTTTCTTACGAGATTCCTGCAGGTAAACTGGAAGTCGGTGAAGCTGGCGATGAGATGGCTGCAGCGGCGCGTGAACTTGAAGAGGAGACTCAATACAAGGGTGATCTGGAATTGATTTATGAATTTTACACAGCCATTGGCTTTTGTAATGAGAGAATCAAACTCTATGTAGCGACCAACCTTAAACCTGTGGAAAATCCACGTCCACTTGATGATGATGAGTTCCTTGAACTCTATGAGTTGACCTATGAAGAGTGTATGGAACTTGTAGCGTCAGGGGCTATCCAGGATGCCAAAACTATCATCGCACTCCAATACTATGCACTTCATTTCGGAGGAAAATAAGCTATGGGAAAACCACTTTTGACCGACGATATCATTGAGCAGGCCAAGCGTGGGAAATCGATTTAGAGGAACATCCTTATTATGAGGACTATGATCAAGAGTTCTATGACGAGGACTATGAGGCTGATTACCAGCCCTCTGAATACAAGAGCCGCCGGATTGAGAATGCTAAACGTAATCAATTTCAGCACAAGCTTAATCGCATCCTCTTTTGGATTGTTGTCCTCTTGATTATTCTCATTGTTGCTGTCTTTTATTTCTAAAAAGTCTGTGAGTTGGATGGATGTATCTGCTGATCTCTGATAAGATTACAAGTAAAAAAGGAACTATATGAAAATCGGAATTATCGCTGCCATGGAGCAGGAGTTAGTGCTTCTAGTGGAGCAATTGGAAAAATAAAGGTTGAAGAAACTGTTCTAGGCAATACCTACTATACAGGACGTTTGGGCAAAACAAGACGTCGTTTTGGTACAATCAGGTGTTGGTAAGGTTATGTCAGCCATGTCTGTGGCTGTCTTGGCAGACCATTTTGAGGTTGATGCCCTCATTAACACTGGTTCTGCAGGAGCAGTAGCGCCTGGACTTAAGATTGGAGACGTGGTTGTGGCATCAAAATTGGCCTATCACGATGTTGACTTGACAGCCTTTGGCTATGACTATGGGCAAATGTCTATGCAACCACTCTACTTTGAAAGTGATTCTACCTTCGTAGAGACTTTTCGAAAAAGGTCTTGGCTCAGGCTTCCATTGATTCTAAGATTGGGCTTATCGCTACAGGGTGATAGCTTCATTGCGGGTCAGGATAAGATTGATGCTATTAAAGGGCATTTTCCAGAAGTCTTAGCCGTGGAAATGGAAGGAGCAGCCATTGCTCAAGCTGCACACAGTGTCAAGAAACCTTTCATCGTTATACGTGCCATGAGTGATACAGCTGCTCATGATGCTAATATTACCTTTGACGAATTCATTATTCAGGCGGGTAAACAGTCAGCTGCTATCCTAGTGGAGTTTCTTAAAGAACTTGCTTGAGTAGTATAAATGAGTCTTAAAGGCTCACCTTCTTATTAAGTAAAGAAATCTACTGTCATTCTTAAGAGAATGACAGTTTTTAGGTAACATGAAAACCACTAGCTATGCTAGTGGTTCCGACAAAGCTTTTTAGCGATGTATAAAAGTCCCTCCCTAAAGTGTTATATTAGATAAGTTTTCCGACCACTAATTAATATATTAAAGGAGGATTTTTGTTGAGACAGAATAATAGTTTAGCACATACTACATGGAATTCTATGTATCATATTGAGTTCGCACCCAAATATTGACGTCAGATAATTTATGGGAAAAATACAAAGCAAGTATTGGTCAAATCTTACGGTTATTATGTGAAAGAAAAGGCGTTGAAATTCATGAAGCAGAAGCTTGCCCAGATCATATTCACATGTTAGTGAGTATACCACCGAAGCTAAGCATTTCCTCATTTATGGGATATTTAAAGGGCAAAAGTAGTTTAATGATATTTGATCGACACGCTAATTTAAAGTATAAATATGGGAATCGCAAATTTTGGTGTCGAGGGTTTTATGTTGATACGGTTGAGCGAAATCAGAAGCGAATTGAAGAATATATTCATAATCAATTACAAGAGGACGTGATAGCAGATCAGCTTAGTCTATTTGAGAAGTATGATCTGTTTACAGGTGAGAAGAATAAAAGAAAGTAATCTTAAAGAGACCCGCTAGACGGGTCAGCTAGTAAAGGTGGTGCTGAAGGGAAACTATTTGGTAGGCCTTTAGGCCGAAGAGCAAACCACCCGTTCTCAGGGGGATTCTACTAAGAATTCAGATAATCTTC
>BNJS01003521.1_pt1 | contig 17578 bp, 19 predicted proteins | sample 8540461 | NCBI WGS metagenome assembly BNJS01 (sample SAMD00202454, study PRJDB9452) | human saliva metagenome | isolation source: human saliva | place: Japan | reverse complement strand
CTTACCCTAATGGGGTTGCCCAGAAAAACGCCCTTTCCAGGGCGTTTAACATGGCTTAAGCCTAGTTAGCCTTAATTCGTGCACGCAGCTCGGTAAAGACTTGCTCATGGTCTAGCCGAATATCCGTCTGAGCGGCAAGTCGGTCAGCTTCATCCAAGGCAGCTTGAATAAGAGTGCTCTCCTTAAGTAAGTCATCTTGTCGCTTCATGGTCTTCACTCCTTTAAGGCCAATCTACCATAAATAGGCATCCTAAACAAGTCATTTCAAGAGAAAAAGCAGGGACCGCGTCCCTGCTTGCTCATGCGATTAAAATTAGTCGTCCTTGCGGTCGTCTTCTACGGCAACTACTTGGCCAGATTGGGCATCTACCTTGACTTCAACATCGACGTCACCGTTCTTGTAGGTCAGGGTCCATACAGTTGCTTCCCCATCACGGTCTAATTCCCAATGATCTAGCTTCAAGTCCTTGACATCGGCTCCCGCTTCGGCAGCAGCTTTGATGTCCTTGAAGTCCTTCATCTTCTCTAAGTTAAGACCTTCCTCGCGACGTTCTACGCCACCTTGTTTAGCCTTAACCAAGCTTTGTTCTGACTTAGCAACTTCTGCGCCTGTGCCAGCATTAATCTTGAGTTCGTATTCATTTTCATCATCGACTGCTTCGAATTCTACCACATAGAATTTCAAGTCATCATCATACTTCAATTCCACAGTGGTTAAATCTTGCTTAGGATGTGCCTCACGGTAGAATTTGATGAATTCTTCAGCGGTCTTAGTAACTTGCTCATAAGTCGTTGCATTTTGCTTAGTGGTCTCATTGCTGCTAGCATTGGCTGCTGTTGAGCTAGAATCTGAGCTAGAGCTTGAGGATTGAGCCAAAACGCTCGGAGCTAGGCTAGCAGTTAGGGAGAGGGCCACCAAGGCTGTTGTCAATTTTTTCTTCAGTGTCATAGTAAAGACCTCCTATACTTTTAACTTGTCTTTATAATAACACGACAATTGTAGAATGTCAACCTATAAACCAATTATTCTTCTGAAACTAACTTCTCAACCCACTCGGCATTGACCATGAGTTGTAGGTTGGACTCGTGCTGGGTCATGCGGTCACCCCAACGCTCTAAGATTAAATCATAGTGGTCTGGGTCGAAGGCGATGAAGGCCACAATGTCATCCTCATGCATGAGAATGAATTGCTTCTGCCCTGTCTCCCCATCCACATAGAACTGGACCCGCTCCACTTGGGCAGTCGGATACTGCTCTAGGAAGGTGGCCTGAAGGTAGTATTTCAAGAGCTCAATCACCCGGTCATCCAGGCCCGCCTCGAAAATAAAAATCTTCTCCCACAAATCACGCAATTCCGGCACAATGCGGAAGCGATAGCCCGCCTTACGTTGGACATAACCTTCCTCGCGGAAATAAATGGTCCGCAAGTCATGGGCAATCTGGACATGCTTTTCATGCTGAGGTTCATAGTAGACCATGAAGACACGCTTAGGGTCATGGTAGAGATAACCATAGTTGACGAAGGTGTCATAGCCACAGTTGTCACAGTGGAAAGCCAAGAGATCGGTCGACATGACTAGGGGCTTGAGTTCAGGGTTGGCGCTAATATTGATGCTGTCATAGGCCAGGAAATCTTGTGTATGGCTGCAGTTAGGACAAATCATGGGATAGGTATGGTGTCGGGTCATAAGGTCACTCCTTTATTTTTTCTTCCTATATATACTAAAAGATTCAGTTGCAAGCAACTGAATCTTAATGTTGACTTAACGGGCATTGGCAACATTGCCGTAGGTTTCAGTCAGAACAAACTCAGGGTTGCCTGCCTGATCTTCGACTGCAATGAGGCCTGCTTTTGGTGCGTAATAGAGGTAGATCGTGCCACTTGGCAATTCACGCGACACCTTGATGGTGTTCTCGTAACGCTTGCCATTGATGACATAGGTCATAGGATTGGCCACCACCGTGTTCTTAACCGACTTATCATAGCCGGTATAGTAGACCTTACCCACCGTCAAGTCGGCTGGCAGAATCAAGGCCCACTTATCGTCTTTGGCTGCATCTGTGGTCCGCTTGTCTTCCACATCGCTATAGGTGTCAAAGTGCGCGAGTTCGTAGAGGCCATCTTGTCTAAGTTGGTAGACATAGCAGTTAGAGTTGGTCCCTTCCAGGACAGAAATTTGGAAAATGCCGTTGGCATCTGGCGAATATTCCATAATGACATCCCGGGCGCCGCCCTCTACCCCATTGCCCACATAATGGTAATTGACGAAATGAATATAGGGGGCACTCTCGGACCAGTCTGGTTTGGCATAGACTGGCTGCCCCATTCCCAATAGGAATAGAGCTAGCAGGCCTAACATGGCCCAGCCACGACGCGCTATTGATTGCTTCTTCCGCATCGTATTTCCCCCTTTTCGACAATGCTACTACTTTACTCTCTTATTCTATCATAAATTCCGCCAAACGGAAGGAGTTTAGCAAGAATAAACTATGAATTTTTAATGAATGACAAAAACAAGAGCCTGGGACCAAGTCCCAAGCTCTTGTTAGGCTGTCAGGTAGACAGATTATATTTACTTTAGCCTTGATGCGCTTAGCTCAATGGCTCTTCTTCATCCTTGCGTTTGCCGCTTGCGACTAGACCTAGGCCTGCTAATACAGCAAGCGCTGCTGCAGAGAAGAAGGACTGGTTGCTAGTCTCCCCAGTTGCTGGCAAGAGGCCTTGTTTCTTAGCATGGCAATCTGGGCATGGCACATAGCTTGGCGCAGGGTTAACTGCTGCGATATCAGCTAGGGCTTGGTCCAGCAGAGCTTGAACTTGAGCCTGGCTGGTGGCTTGGTCGATGGCATCCTTGGCTTTCTGAGCCAATTCCTCAACCTCCGCGATAGCCTTGGCCTTGTCAGCGTCATTCAAATCGGTGCGCGCCTTAAGGGCGTCAATCTTAGCCTTAGCGGCTGCATCGATAACTGCCTTGGCATCGGACTTGGTGTCAGAACTTGCGTTGAAGTCATTCATCCCGTCTAAACCAAGTTTGGTTGCGGCATCGACTTCCGCGTTGGTGGTCGCGGCATCGATGGCATCCTTAGCCTTGCTTGCAGCTTCTGCCAACTTAGCCTTGGCCGCATCCTTCTCTTCTTGCGTCAAGTCGGTGCGAGCATCGATGGCGTCTGACTTAGCCTTGAGGGCTGCGTCAATGGCTGCCTTGGCTGTCGTCTTCTTGTCGGCACTTGGGGTTGATGGCTGCGATGGCTGTTTCGCCCTTGCCTTGTTCGGTCGCTACATCCGCGTTGGTGGTTGCGGCGTCGATGGCATCCTTGGCTGCTTGCGCGGCATCGTCTACTTGCTTGATGGCTGCATCCTTCTCTTCGCGAGTTAAGGTGTTGTCTGCCTCGATTGCGGCCTTCTTAGCGTCAGCTGCTTTATCAACTTCTGCCTTAGCCTTCAGGCTTAGCATCCGCTACTGGGTTCACTGCGTTAATCGCTGTTTCGCCCTTGCCTTGTTCGGTTGCTACATCCGCGTTGGTGGTTGCAGCGTCGATGGCGTCCTTAGCTGCTTGGGCGGCGTCGTTAACTTCCTTAATTGCTGCATCTTTCTCTTCGCGAGTTAAGGTGTTATCAGCTTCGATGGCTGCCTTCTTAGCGTCGGCTGCCTTATCAACTTCTGCCTTAGCCTTCGGCTTAGCATCCGCTACTGGGTTCACTGCGTTAATCGCTGTTTCGCCCTTGCCTTGTTCAGTTGCTACATCGGCGTTAGTGATTGCCGCATCGATGGCGTCCTTAGCTGCTTGGGCGGCGTCGTTAACTTCCTTAATTGCTGCATCTTTCTCTTCGCGAGTTAAGGTGTTATCAGCTTCGATGGCTGCCTTCTTAGCGTCGGCTGCCTTATCAACTTCTGCCTTAGCCTTCGGCTTAGCATCCGCTACTGGGTTCACTGCGTTAATCGCTGTTTCGCCCTTGCCTTGTTCAGTTGCTACATCGGCGTTAGTGATTGCCGCATCGATGGCGTCCTTAGCTGCTTGAGCTGCGGCGTTCACTTCTTTGATAGCAGCATCCTTCTCTTCACGAGTTAGGGTGTTGTCAGCTTCAATCGCGGCCTTCTTAGCGTCAGCTGCTTTGTCAACCTCCGCTTTAGCTTTTGGCTTAGCGTCAGCTACTGGGTTGATCGCTGCAATGGCTATTTCACCCTTGCCTTGCTCTGTCGCTACATCCGCGTTAGTGGTTGCAGCATCGATGGCATCCTTAGCTGCTTGGGCTGCGTCATCTACTTGCTTGATAGCTGCATCCTTCTCTTCACGAGTTAGAGTGTTGTCAGCTTCAATGGCTGCCTTCTTAGCGTCGGCTGCTTTATCAACTTCGGCCTTAGCCTTAGGTTTCGCGTCCGCTACTGGGTTCACTGCGTTGATTGCTGTTTCACCCTTGCCTTGCTCGGTTGCTACATCCGCGTTAGTAGTTGCGGCATCAATGGCATCCTTAGCGGCTTGCGCGGCGTCGTTAACTTCCTTAATTGCTGCATCTTTCTCTTCGCGAGTTAAGGTGTTGTCAGCTTCGATCGCGGCCTTCTTAGCGTCAGCTGCATCTTGCACCGCTTGCTTAGCTGCTGGCTTAGCATTTGGTGTTGGGTTGACGTCTGTGATGGCCTTGACGCCAGCGTCTTTTTCCGCGCCAACTTGGGCAGCAGTCGTCGCAGCATCAATCGCGTCCTTGGCTGCTTTAGCGGCATCATCCACTTGCTTAATAGCCGCATCTTTTTCTTCCTGAGTTAAATCAGGGCGACTTTGGATAGCGTCCTTCTTAAGCGTAGCTGCTGCATCGACAGCTGCTTTAGCATCTGTCTTAGTAACTGAAGCAGGGGTCACTGCGGCAATGGCTGCGAGGCCGTTGCCTTTGGCGTTGGTCACGTCACCGTTATTGCTTGCAGCATCGATAGCATCCTTAGCAGCTTGGGCTGCGTCATCCACTTGCTTGATGGCCGCGTCCTTCTCTTCACGAGTCAAATCAGGACGGTCTTCAATGGCTTGTTTCTTAGCATCAGCGGCTGCTTGAATTTCATCTTTGGCTGTTGGCTTAGCGACAGGTGTTGGGTTGACGGCATTGATTGCGTCCACGCCCTTGCCTCGCTCAGCAGTCACATCAGTGTTGTTGCTTGCAGCATCAACGGCATTCTTAGCGGTATCTGCTGACGCTTGTACTTGCGCCTTGGCTGCGTCTTTCTCTTCTTGAGTTAGACGATCATCGGCCTGGATGGCTGCCTTCTTAGCGTCGGCTGCATCTTGAATGGCTTGCTTTAGCTGTTGGCTTAGCCACTGGACTTGGGTTGACTGCATTGATTGCGTCCACGCCGCTGTCCTTTTGAGCTTTAACTGCCTCGTTATCAGCCGCTTGGTCGATGGCGTCTTTGGCTGCTTGAGCAGCTGCGTCAACTTGAGCGATGGCATTCGCCTTCTCTTCGTCGGTCAAAGCGTCATTGGACTGGATGGCATTCTTCTTAGCTGTCGCTGCATCTTCGATGGCTTGTTTAGCTGCTGGCTTGGCCGATGGGGTTTGCGGCACATCGTTGATGGCTTGCGTGCCTTCGGTTTGCTTAGCAGTAACATCTTCATTGGTTGTCGCTGCGTCGATAGCATTCTTAGCCTTAGTTGCTTCAGCGTCCACCTTGGCCTTGGCTGCATCCTTCTCCTCACGAGTCAAAAGCATTATCAGCTTCGATAGCTGCCTTCTTAGCATCGGCTGCTTGGTCGATTGCATTCTTAGCATCAGTTTTCGCGGTTGGTGTTTGTGGTACGGCGTTGATGGCTTGAGTGCCTTCGGTTTGCTTAGCAGTGACATCTTCATTTGTTGTCGCCGCGTCGATGGCATCTTTTGCCTTCTTGGCTTCCTCATCCACCTTAGCTTTTAGCTGCATCCTTCTCTTGGCGAGTCAGAGTGTTGTCGGCCTCGATTGCCGCCTTCTTATCAGTTGCAGCTTGGTCGATGGCGTTCTTAGCGTCAGTTTTCGCGGTTGGCGTTTGTGGTACGGCGTTGATGGCTTGAGTGCCCTCGGTTTGCTTAGCAGTTACATCCTCGTTGGTTGTCGCTGCATCGATGGCGTCTTTGGCCTTCTTAGCTTCCTCATCCACCTTAGCTTTAGCAGCATCTTTTTCCTGACGAGTTAGAGCTGGATCGTTTTCAATCGCATTCTTCTTGTCAGTTGCAGCTTGATCTACTGCATTCTTGGCATCAGTCTTAGCGGTTGGCGTTTGCGGCACTGCGTTAATCGCGTCCTTACCAGCATCTTTCTGAGCTGTTACGTCCTCGTTGGTGGTTGCGGCATCGATGGCATCTTTTGCCTTCTTGGCTTCCTCGTCCACCTTAGCTTTAGCAGCATCTTTTTCCTGACGAGTTAGAGCTGGATCGTTCTCAATCGCATTCTTCTTGTCAGTAGCTGCTTGATCAATCGCGTTCTTGGCATCAGTTTTAGCCGCTGGCGTTTGTGGAACAGCGTTGATCGCGTCCTTACCAGCATCTTTCTGAGCTGTTACGTCCTCGTTGGTTGTCGCTGCATCGATGGCATCTTTTGCCTTCTTAGCTTCGTCATCCACCTTAGCTTTAGCCGCGTCTTTTTCCTGACGAGTTAAAGTGTTGTCGGCTTCGATTGCTGCCTTCTTGTCGTTAGCTGCTTGGTCAATCGCGTTCTTGGCATCAGTCTTCGCTGTTGGTGTTTGTGGGACGGCGTTGATTGCTTGAGTGCCGTCGTTTTGCTTAGCAGTGACATCCTCGTTAGTAGTTGCTGCATCGATGGCATCCTTAGCTTTCTTGGCTTCTTCATCCACTTTAGCTTTGGCTGCGTCCTTCTCTTGACGAGTTAGAGCTGCGTCGTTCTCGATTGCATTCTTCTTATCAGTTGCTGCTTGATCGATTGCGTTCTTGGCATCAGTTTTCGCTGTTGGCGTTTGTGGTACGGCGTTGATTGCGTCCTTGCCGGCGTCTTTCTGAGCTGTCACGTCCTCGTTGGTTGTCGCTGCATCGATGGCATCTTTTGCCTTCTTGGCTTCCTCATCCACCTTAGCTTTAGCTGCATCCTTCTCTTGGCGAGTCAGAGTGTTGTCGGCCTCGATTGCTGCCTTCTTATCAGTTGCAGCTTGGTCGATGGCGTTCTTAGCATCAGTTTTCGCTGTTGGAGTTTGTGGAACGGCGTTGATAGCTTGCGTACCCTCGGTTTGCTTAGCAGTTACATCCTCGTTGGTTGTTGCTGCATCGATGGCATCCTTAGCTTTCTTGGCTTCTTCGTCCACCTTAGCCTTAGCTGCTTCTTTTTCTTGACGAGTTAGAGCTGGGTCGTTTTCGATCGCAGTCTTCTTGTCAGTTGCAGCTTGGTCGATCGCGTTCTTGGCATCAGTTTTCGCTGTTGGCGTTTGTGGGACGGCGTTAATCGCGTCCTTGCCGGCGTCTTTCTGAGCTGTTACGTCCTCGTTAGTGGTTGCTGCATCGATGGCATCCTTAGCTTTCTTGGCTTCATCGTCAACCTTGGCCTTGGCTGCATCCTTCTCTTGACGAGTCAGGGTGTTGTCCGCCTCAATCGCTGCTTTCTTGTCGTTAGCTGCTTGGTCGATCGCGTTCTTAGCGTCGGTCTTAGCTGTTGGTGTTTGTGGAACGGCGTTGATGGCTTGAGTGCCTTCATTTTGTTTAGCAGTGACATCTTCGTTTGTTGTCGCTGCGTCGATAGCATCCTTAGCTTTCTTGGCTTCGTCATCCACCTTAGCTTTAGCTGCGTCTTTTTCCTGACGAGTTAAGGCTGGATCGTTCTCGATCGCATTCTTCTTATCAGTTGCAGCTTGGTCAATCGCGTTCTTGGCGTCGGTCTTAGCTGTTGGCGTTTGTGGAACAGCGTTGATTGCTTGGGTGCCGTCGTTTTGCTTAGCTGTGACATCTTCATTTGTTGTCGCTGCATCGATGGCATCCTTAGCTTTTTTGGCTTCTTCGTCCACTTTAGCCTTAGCTGCATCTTTTTCTTGACGAGTTAGAGTTGGATCATTCTCGATCGCATTCTTCTTGTCAGTTGCAGCTTGATCCACTGCATTCTTGGCATCAGTCTTAGCCGTTGGCGTTTGTGGAACGGCGTTAATCGCGTCTTTACCAGCATCTTTCTGAGCTGTTACGTCCTCGTTGAGTTGTCGCTGCATCGATGGCATCTTTTAGCTTTTTTGGCTTCGTCGTCCACCCTAGCTTTGGCTGCATCTTTTTCTTGACGAGTTAGAGCTGCATCGTTCTCGATTGCATTCTTCTTGTCGTTAGCTGCTTGGTCAATCGCGTTCTTAGCGTCAGTCTTCGCAGTTGGCGTTTGTGGAACGGCGTTGATAGCTTGAGTGCCCTCGTCTTTCTTAGCAGTGACATCTTCATTTGTTGTCGCTGCATCGATAGCATCCTTAGCTTTCTTAGCTTCTTCGTCCACTTTAGCCTTAGCCGCGTCTTTTTCCTGACGAGTTAGAGCTGCGTCGTTCTCGATTGCATTCTTCTTATCAGTTGCAGCTTGATCGATTGCGTTCTTGGCATCAGTTTTCGCGGTCGGTGTTTGTGGAACGGCGTTAATCGCGTCCTTGCCGGCGTCTTTCTGAGCTGTCACGTCCTCGTTAGTGGTTGCTGCGTCGATGGCATCCTTAGCTTTCTTGGCTTCTTCGTCCACTTTCGCCTTGGCTGCATCCTTTTCTTGGCGAGTCAAGGTGTTGTCGGCCTCGATTGCTGCCTTCTTGTCGTTAGCTGCTTGATTGATTGCGTTCTTGGCGTCAGTCTTCGCTGTTGGCGTTTGTGGTACGGCGTTAATCGCGTCCTTACCAGCATCTTTCTGAGCTGTTACATCCTCGTTGGTTGTAGCTGCATCGATGGCATCTTTAGCTTTCTTGGCTTCTTCGTCCACCTTAGCTTTGGCCGCATCTTTGTCTTGACGAGTTAGAGCTGCATCGTTCTCGATCGCATTCTTCTTGTCAGTTGCAGCTTGATCTACTGCGTTCTTGGCGTCAGTTTTCGCTGTTGGCGTTTGTGGAACGGCGTTAATCGCGTCCTTACCAGCATCTTTCTGAGCTGTTACGTCCTCATCGCTTGTTGCCGCGTCAATGGCGTTTTTGGCCTTGGTTACTTCTTGGTCAACTTTAGACTTGGCTGCATCCTTCTCTTGACGAGTGAGGGTGTTGTCAGCTTCGATGGCCGCTTTCTTAGCGTCAGCAGCTTGATCGATGGCATTCTTGGCATCCGTCTTAGCAGTTGGGGTTTGTTGGACATCATTGATTGCCTGAGTACCCTCATTCTGCTTAGCCGTCACGTCGTTATTAGTTGTCGCTGCATCGATGGCATCTTTTGCCTTCTTCGCTTCTTCGTCAACTTTGGCTTTTAGCAGCATCTTTTTCTTGACGGGTCAAGTTAGGATCTTTCTCAATCGCATCTTTCTTCGCGTCTGCTGCTTGAGAAATCGCATTTTTTTGCGTCCGTCTTAGCTGTTGGCGTTTGTGGCACTGCGTTGATGGCGTCCTTACCAGCATCTTTCTGAGTTGTTACGTCCGCGTTGCTTGTTGCGGCATCGATAGCGTCCTTAGCCTTCTTAGCTTCGGCATCCACTTTCGCTTTGGCCGCGTCCTTCTCTTCACGAGTTAAAGCTGGATCGTTTTCGATGGCTGACTTCTTGTCAGTTGCTGCCTGATCCACTGCGTTCTTCGCGTCAGTCTTAGCTGTTGGCGTTTGTGGCACCGCGTTGATGGCGTCCTTACCAGCGTCTTTTTGAGCTGTTACGGCATCGTTGCTTGTCGCTGCGTCGATGGCATCCTTGGCCTTCTTCGCTTCTTCGTCCACTTTTGCTTTGGCTGCGTCTTTCTCTTCGCGAGTTAAAGCTGGATCATTTTCAATGGCTGACTTCTTGTCAGTTGCCGCTTGATCCACCGCATTCTTGGCATCAGTCTTCGCGGTTGGCGTTTGTGGTACCGCGTTGATAGCTTGCGTACCTTCAGTTTGCTTAGCTGTCACATCCGCATTAGATGTCGCCGCATCAATAGCATCTTTTGCCTTCTTCGCTTCTTCGTCCACTTTCGCTTTGGCCGCGTCCTTCTCTTCACGAGTTAAAGCTGGATCGTTTTCGATGGCTGACTTCTTATCAGTTGCTGCCTGATCCACTGCGTTCTTGGCGTCCGTCTTAGCCGTTGGCGTTTGTGGCACGTCATTGATGGCTTTGGCACCTTCGTTTTGCTTAGCTGTCACATCCGCATTGCTGGTTGCTGCATCGATGGCATTCTTAGCCTTAGTAGCTTCTGCATCAACTTTCGCTTTAGCTGCGTCCTTCTCTTCGCGAGTTAAAGTAGGATCATTTTCGATGGCTGACTTCTTGTCAGTTGCTGCTTGATCCACTGCGTTTTTGGCGTCCGTCTTAGCTGTCGGTGTTTGTGGCACTGCATTGATAGCTTGTGTACCTTCGTTTTGCTTAGCTGTTACGTCCCCGTTAGATGTTGCGGCATCGATGGCATCCTTGGCCTTCTTAGCTTCGGCATCCACTTTTGCTTTGGCTGCGTCTTTCTCTTCGCGAGTTAAAGCTGGATCATTTTCAATGGCTGACTTCTTGTCAGTTGCCGCTTGATCCACTGCATTCTTGGCATCAGTCTTCGCGGTTGGCGTTTGTGGTACCGCGTTGATAGCTTGCGTACCTTCAGTTTGCTTAGCTGTTACATCCGAGTTAGATGTCGCTGCGTCGATGGCATCTTTTGCTTTCTTAGCTTCGGCGTCTACCTTAGCTTTAGCTGCGTCTTTCTCTTCACGAGTTAAAAGCTGGATCGTTTTCGATGGCTGACTTCTTGTCAGTTGCTGCTTGATCCACTGCGTTCTTCGCGTCAGTCTTAGCCGTTGGCGTTTGTGGCACGTCATTGATGGCTTTGGCGCCTTCGGTTTGCTTAGCCGTTACATCCGCATTGCTGGTTGCTGCATCGATGGCGTCTTTTGCTTTCTTCGCTTCGGCGTCTACCTTAGCTTTTAGCTGCATCCTTCTCTTCACGAGTTAAAGCTGGATCATTTTCGATGGCTGACTTCTTATCAGTTGCTGCCTGATCCACTGCGTTCTTGGCGTCCGTCTTAGCCGTTGGCGTTTGTGGCACGTCATTGATGGCTTTGGCACCTTCGTTTTGCTTAGCCGTTACATCCGCATTGCTTGTCGCTGCATCGATGGCTTCTTTAGCCTTCTTCGCTTCTTCGTCAACTTTCGCTTTGGCAGCATCCTTCTCTTCGCGAGTTAAAGCCGGATCGTTTTCGATGGCTGCCTTCTTGTCTGTTGCTGCTTGATCTACCGCGTTCTTGGCATCTGTCTTAGCTGTTGGTGTTTGTGGCACATCATTGATGGCTTTGGTGCCTTCATTTTGCTTAGCTGTCACATCCGCGTTACTTGTTGCGGCATCGATGGCATTCTTAGCCTTTGTAGCTTCTGCGTCTACCTTGGCCTTGGCTGCATCTTTCTCTTCGCGAGTCAGGTTAGGGTCTTTCTCAATCGCGTCCTTCTTAGCGTCCGCTGCTTGAGTTACCGCGTTTTTAGCATCAGTCTTCGCTGTCGGGGTTTGTGGCACTGCATTGATGGCTTGCGTACCCTCGTTTTGCTTAGCCGTTACATCCGCATTAGAAGTCGCTGCATCAATGGCATTCTTAGCCTTTGTAGCTTCTGCGTCTACCTTGGCCTTGGCTGCATCCTTCTCTTCGCGAGTCAAGTTCGCATCGTTCTCGATGGTTGACTTCTTGTCAGTTGCCGCTTGATCCACTGCGTTTTTAGCGTCTGTTTTAGCTGTTGGCGTTTGTGGCACATCATTGATGGCTTTGGTACCTTCATTTTGCTTAGCTGTTACGTCCGCGTTGCTTGTCGCTGCGTCGATGGCATCCTTAGCTTTCTTCGCTTCGGCGTCTACTTTCGCCTTGGCAGCGTCCTTCTCTTCGCGAGTCAGGTTAGGATCTTTCTCAATCGCGTCCTTCTTAGCGTCCGCTGCTTGAGTGACTGCATTCTTGGCATCAGTTTTTGCTGTTGGCGTTTGTGGAACATCATTAATGGCTTTGGTGCCTTCGTTCTGCTTAGCCGTTACATCCGCATTGCTTGTCGCCGCATCGATGGCATTCTTAGCCTTAGTTGCTTCGGCGTCTACTTTCGCCTTCGCAGCATCCTTCTCTTCGCGAGTTAAGTTAGGGGTCTTTCTCAATCGCGTCCTTCTTAGCGTCCGCTGCTTGAGTTACCGCGTTTTTCGCGTCTGTTTTAGCAGTTGGTGTTTGTGGAACGGCGTTAATCGCGTTCTTACCAGCATCTTTCTGAGCCGTTACATCCGCGTTACTTGTTGCGGCATCGATGGCATTCTTAGCCTTTGTAGCTTCGGCGTCTACTTTCGCCTTAGCTGCATCCTTCTCTTCGCGAGTCAGGTTAGGGTCTTTCTCAATCGCGTCCTTCTTAGCGTCCGCTGCTTGAGTTACCGCGTTTTTAGCATCAGTCTTCGCTGTCGGGGTTTGTGGCACTGCATTGATGGCTTGCGTACCCTCGTTTTGCTTAGCCGTTACATCCGCATTGCTTGTCGCTGCATCGATAGCATCCTTAGCCTTCTTCGCTTCAGCGTCAACTTTCGCCTTGGCAGCGTCTTTCTCTTCACGAGTTAAGTTTGGATCATTCTCAATGGCATCTTTCTTAGCGTCCGCTGCTTGAGTTACCGCGTTCTTAGCATCAGTTTTAGCTGTTGGCGTTTGTGGCACTGCATTAATCGCGTTCTTACCAGCATCTTTCTGAGCTGTCACATCCGCATTACTTGTCGCTGCATCAATGGCATTCTTAGCCTTAGTCGCTTCAGCATCTACCTTAGCTTTAGCTGCATCCTTCTCTTCGCGAGTTAAGTTTGGATCGTTTTCGATGGCATCCTTCTTAGCGTCCGCTGCTTGAGTGACTGCATTCTTGGCATCAGTTTTAGCTTTAGGCGTTTGCGGAACGGCATTAATTGCTTGCGTACCTTCGTTCTGCTTAGCCGTCACGTCATCGTTGCTTGTCGCTGCATCAATGGCATTCTTAGCCTTAGTAGCTTCTGCATCCACTTTTCGCCTTAGCTGCATCCTTCTCTTCGCGAGTTAAGTTAGGGTCTTTCTCAATCGCGTCCTTCTTAGCGTCCGCTGCTTGAGTTACCGCATTCTTCGCATCAGTTTTTCGCAGTTGGCGTTTGTGGCACCGCATTGATTGCCTGCGTGCCTTCATTTTGCTTAGCCGTCACATCCGCGTTAGTAGTCGCGGCATCGATAGCTTGGCGCGCCTTGTTGGTTTCTTGATCCACCTTGGCGATGGCTGCGTCTTTTTTTCTTGACAGGGTTAAGTTTGGATCGTTTTCGATGGCTTGCTTCTTAGCATCTGCGGCTTGTTCTACCGCTGCTTTGGCAGCATTCTTAGCCGCTGGTGTTTGTGGCACATTGTTAATGGCTTGGGTGCCTTGGGCTTGCTTAGCGGCTACATCCGCATTGCTGGTCGCATCATTGATGGCCTGACGCGCCTTGGCTGCTTCTTCATCAACCTTGCGGATAGCAGCTTCCTTCTCTTCCTGGGTCAAAGTCGTATCATTGTTGATCACGGCCTTCTTGTCAGTCGCCGCTTGATCCACTGCCGCAATGGCATTGAGCTTGGTGGTTGGGACGGCTGGCACATCGCTAATCTTTTGAAGCCCTTGGTCCTTAGCCCGGTCTACGTCGGCCTTGGATCTTGAAGCGTCTACCGCTGCTTGAGCCTTGGCTGCTTCATCTTCCACTTGCTTAATGGCCGCTGCTTTCTCTTCTTGAGTCAAAGCATTGTTGGCTGTAATGGCTGCTTTCTTAGCATCTGCCGCATTCTGGATGGCTGCCTTGGCTGTATCTTTGGCACTTGGCTGGCTGTCATCTAGGGCTTTGATGGCTTGGATAGCTGCCTTACCTTGGTTGACGGCATTGTTGACATCGCCATTAGAACCAGCTCGATCAATGGCTGCCTTGGCATCACGCGCGGCATCTTGCACCTTCTTGATAGCCGCTGCTTTCTTCATCTGTCAACTTAGTATTAGCCTGGAATTCTGCCTCTTTATCACGAGCCGCTTGGTCGATAGCATTCCGAGCGTCTGGTTTTACGACAGCTGTAGGATTAATCCCTTGAATTTGAGCCACACCATTATCTTTGGCACCCGCAACTCCCGTATTGTTGCGTGCTTGGTTGACCGCGTCTTTGGCCGCTTGCGCCTTAGCCGTTAGGTCTGCCAGGGCATTATTGCGCTCTTCGGTGGTCAAATCATTCCGACCCTGCAATTCTTGACGTTTGGCTTGTTCAGCCGCTTCAATAGCTGCAATGGCTTGCGCCTTCTGGGTCCCTTGAGGATTAATGTTGTTAATAGCGGTTGTCCCGGCCGTCTTAGCCTGGTTAACCCCGTTATTGTCGTTAGCAGCTTGAACTTGAGTCTTGGCATTAGCCAAAGCTTGGTCTACCTGCTGGATGGCTTGCGCCTTCTCTTCATCCGTCAACTGATTATTGTTGTTGATGGCTTGACGCTTGGCTGCTGCTACTTGCTCTAAAGCTTGGTTGGCAGCTGGTTTTGCTTCTTGGTTGCGGATTAATGTCATTAATAGCCTTAACCCCCATCACTGTCAGCCTTAGCCAAGGTTGCGTTGGTATGGTTCTGGTTAATGGCAGCTTCAGCCGCTGTTTGGGCAGCATCTACCTGACGCAGGGCATCGGCTTGTTCTTCGGCTGTTAGGTTGGCATTGTCGCGAATAGCCTGACGCTTAGCATCGGCTGCTTGGCGCACATGGCCCAAAGCCTCTGGGTACTTGGCTGCTGGCGTTGGTAAATTATTGACCGCATTCAGCCCTTGGTCGCGGGCGGTAGTCACGGCCTGGTTGTTGGCCGCGCTGGCAACCTTGGCCTTTGCCGCATCGCGCGCAGTCCGTACCTGATCCATGAAGGCTTGCTTCTCTTCACGAGTCAAATCTGGTCGTTGGCTGATTTCATTGATCTTGTTAACGGCGGCTTGTTCTAGGGCATCGTTAGCCGCTGGTTTAGCCACCGGCACAGGGTTGACCGCATTAATGTCTGAGGTCCCCTTGTTTTGGGCTGCATTACGAGCAGCCGTTGTCTTAGCCTGGTCAATACCAGCTAAAGCCGCATTCTTAGCTGCTTCTACCTTGGCTTTTTCGGCCGCCTTTTCTTCAGCGGTCAAATTATTGTTATTGTCGATGGCTGCGTTCTTGGCGTTTGCCGCATTATTAACGGCTGTCTTAGCCTCTTCACGAGGTAAAGTGAAGGCTACTTTGACTTGAACCGTGTTATTAGACAGCTTGTCCTGACTGTCGCGGGCCCGCAGGGTAACGGTGTATTCCCCTTCAACGCTTGGGTCGATGGCTGCAACTGTCTGTCCATTCTTGCTGTAGGAGACAATGTCGGCTTGGACAGGCGTCCCGTTGGTTTGACGTGCATCGTCTTCAAGGTCATTCACACGCACCATAGACTTGATGGTCGCGTCACTTATGGCTTGGTCAACATTAAGTGTTGTAGAAGGTGTTGTAACAGCAATGGTTGGAGCAGCGTTGGTCGCATTCCCTGAGGTCATGCGATGTTCAGGAACGACTTGTCCTGAGTTGTATCGAGGGACAATCCGTAATGCTGCCACTACAGGCACGGTTTCAGGACCCAAGGGCGATCTTTGCCTTTATATTTAAGAACTGTATCGCCAGCTTCCTTAATCTTGAACTCATCAGACGTTGTGATACGAATCCGTTGATAGCCGAATTGCGCACCTGGTAGCACTTCAATTTTCTTAATCAAATCAGGCTTGGCGGTGTCTTTTCTTAAGAAAGTCCCCCCGCCATGAACTTTCCATGCAGAAGTGATTGAATCACGAGTAATCGCTAACTGCGAACGGTTATCATCACTCCCAAATTTACCCTCTTGAGTTAAGTTAGCCTCTAAGGACATGAAGAGGGCATCGTGAGGGACGGCAAGTTCAATATATTTTTGACCAGCAATCATCTTGCCATAACCTGAACGATTAGAGCTAGATAAATTGTTTTCTAAAAATTAAGAAGGTCCCAAGGTCCACAGTTTTGCGCACCACAGCACTTTCTTGACCGTTCATAATTTGGACAACTTCAATTGCTTTGCCCTTTCCAGTAATATACTGGCTATCGCGCATTGGCTTGAGCAGATTGATGGTCCAATTCCCCTGTCTATCAACACGGGTTGTTTTGTACGCTATTGTCTTGCAAGGTGACTTTGATGGTCGCCCCTGGAATCCCGGTACCGGTAATAGTAGCATCAGTAGATGACAGTTTGTCTTCATATGTGCCATTTACGGTCGGCTCTGCAGTAGCTGCTGGTCTTGCTAAATCAGTGGTCACGTCATCCAAATAGGATTTGTATGTATCCCCACTTCGCTTGCCAGTGATAAGGACTCTGCCATCATCAGTGATTTCAATATTGCGCTCAGTCAGGCCGCGACCTGGGTTGAGGCGGATGTAGGCTGCCTTGAGGCGGCGTTTCTCATCGTTAGATAGGTTTTGTGGGTCCACCACTGGGATGGCGTTTGCGCCAGTTGGCTCGATTAGGTCAGTAAATTTACCGGTCCCGATCCCGCGCAGGCTAGTACCAGTTGGCATAGCTTGGCCTTGGTTGTTTGGCCGTGGCATGGAAGCTGTGGCTGGTTTTTCAACTGGCTTAACGGCATAACCTGGCGTCCGGCGGCTGTCATTGTCCCGGCTGGGTTTGAGGTTGGTCTGGCGGGTTTCGTCTGGCTTAGAAGGGTTCTCCTGGGATTGGCTAGACTGACTGCTTGAAGCTTCACTCGAGCTAGCGCTCTCTGAGGATTGGCTGCTCTCGCTACTTTGTGATTGAGCTTCAGAAGTCGCCAAAGAAGCCTGCTCACTAGAGCTGGATTCAAGAGACTCCTGGCTTGAGCTGGAAGCTTGGACTTCTGTAGCCTGAGCTTGCTCTGGGCCTTGGCTGGCTTCTGGTGCTGAGGTGCTAGTTTGGCTAGCAACTACTTGAGCAGCTTGGGCATTGTTGGAACCGAAGAGGATGAAGGACCCTACGGCTACAGGGAAGCAACCCCTACGCTAAGTTTCTTAATGGCATAGTGCGTGACTTTTTCTCCTTCACGCAAGCGGCGCAAATGAAAATTATTTTTTCCTAACATAGCTATCTCCTTATTTCATTCGTGATAATGGCTGTCTATCAAGGAAAAGCACTTACGGGGGGTGCCCTTCAGACAGAATCATACAAGCTATATATTAGCACAAATCCATAAGAAAACCTACACCAATTTGATAGAATTTCATATTCAAAATGAAATTTCATCATCCTTGCCTTTACTTATCAGATTTTTGTCTTCTCAAAAATGACATCCTTTGCGAACCGACCTCTAAAAACCCCAATACTATAGGCATCAGAAGCTTCTGACAAGCACTGTCTAACTTGTCGCTATTTTTATTGCTGAGCCCAACAAAAATTGCCAACATTTTATGCCACTCTCCCATGCCCTCCCTATCCGCCTGTCCGCCCACAAAAAAGAGGATGGAAGCAAGCTTCCATCCTCTCGGCACTGACTAGTCCTCGA
>BNJS01003392.1_pt1 | contig 17620 bp, 22 predicted proteins | sample 8540461 | NCBI WGS metagenome assembly BNJS01 (sample SAMD00202454, study PRJDB9452) | human saliva metagenome | isolation source: human saliva | place: Japan | reverse complement strand
CCATCCTCACACGTGCCCAGATCAAATGACTAAAGTCCACCGATGAACCATCAAAAGAAGTCACGCGGCTATCCAGCCAGAAGGCTGAACGGTTCGTGACGTTGACCGCCTGTTCATCCGCCATCCATCCAACCAAAGATCGCCGCTGGCAACCGCATCACCAGCGTCAGCGACGCACCACAGCCACAACCAGCACCATCAACCCACACCATCCGCACTTAACGCCCGTGCGACTGGCCTGAAGATCAAAACAGAAACATTGTCAATGGGAGATATAGCAGGTCCATTATTCGAAACAGATTTGAAATATGTGACAGACGTAGGACAACTGACACAACCAAAACAAAGAAACAGAGGCAATGATTGGAAACAATCAACCAGATTTTGTCCATAAAAGGCTCATATCAAAATTACCCAGATGAACGTCAGAAGCAAAATACATGAATATCACTGTCTGGAAAAAGAATTTGAATACATCCTTTCAATTTAACAACAAATGTTTCACACGTAGTAACAATTTCAGAATAACGGCACACCTGTATCACAAAGATCACACACAGAATACACGAATATTGCCTGATTGCTGCGCGCCAACCCACAATATAAATGCCAGGAACAATTATAACCAAGAAAACCACCATCTCATCTTTAAAGCACTACAGTAAATTAAACACTGATAGAAGCAAATTATTCCTACAATTTATCAATATTCTCTAAAATAGTTTCTGATTTCAAATTCCAACTACTACTGTATGGCTTCATGCATAAACTAACATTGAAGAAACATCTGGACGCTTAAACCTTTTCCGATACTGAACTTTTTCTCCTTCTATAATCTCTTCACTTGGCTTAATCGATAATAAAGCTTTCATTTATTTCACCCATTTCTAAACATGAAATTGTTCTTCTGATAGCTCTACGTAGTCCATCGTTGAGTATTAATCCTAACAATGTCTCTAAGTCTCTCCGAATAATTTTGTTCAAAGAGATATTATAAAAGCATTTTTATAATATATTTAGGATATTGGATTATACCAAACTTTTTGCGTTCTTCTTGACTAAAATTGTCCTTTGCCACAATATTCTTGGAATTTATCAAAATTTTCAAAACTATCTGCCTAATCCGCTAACAGTACATATTGTTAGCCACCTGAGCAAATTCCAGGTATGTCCTCTGCCGTTCTATAGCATAACAACATGGTCCCTGGTCAGAAATTTCAAGAACCTGCCTAGCAGCACTAATATAAATCTTTTCTACCAGAATTTGTTACGGACAGTTCTCAACATATGGATGTCTCTCACGTAATTGAGACCTAAACACTTTTGTATGATACTGAGGAAAGTAAATATTTTTAGTAGGACATTGAAGGATAAACGAGGAAAATTTTAGATAATGTATTATGATCACAAATCTTTAAAAATAAACGAATTTCATTATTCTTTATTCTCATTGAAAACCAATTTCAAAAAGATTAATGAACCTGTCTGTCTAGGAAACAGCAATATAAGTAAAATCATGACCATCATTCATTTTTCTTAAGATAATGCTTAAGAAACGCCGTTCAAGAACAGTGCCATGAGAATCAATTCTTAAAGGTTCCACCTTCAAACGGCGTCGCATATCAAAAGAAGCGAGTACTACTGTCATCAGCCTTTTCATCTGCAAAGCCCAGCAATTGATTGTTATCCATCAAAACATAGTATGCTCTTCCGCTTTTCTATCAAGCCATGAATTGAATCCGATAATGGCCTTAAAGAATTAAAAAAGATTCTCAACATCGAGACTATCAATTCGAACCTTTTGAATCACATCGTTTATCGCACTTAGCCTCCCAAAATTTATATAACCAATTATACCATAACTCAATAATGCCCGTTAAAAAATAATGTTCATAATTAGAGAATATATCAATCATCATTAAATGATTTTTAGTAGCATAATTTTGTATATAATTATTGTTCAATATCGCCCTAAGGTTAGTGGAAGAAAATATAACTTATAGAAGGAGGCCGGAATTATCTGAGCTGGTCTTTATTTTTCGATAATTTTGTGGGCAATCAACTGACGGTAACAAATCTGTCTATTATTTTTCGCGTCATTGATAATGTGCAAAATCGTTTCAGATGATGTTCGTCCAAGTTCAAGACTATTGATGTCAACATAGGCTACTAGATCGAGTCGAGGATTGACAGAGTCAAAACTCAAGACGGGAACAGTTAACTGATGCTTACTGATGTAGTCGCAAACCCCTTCAGCTAGAAGGCTGTCGGTTGTGATGATGGCATCAATCTGTGGATCGTGTTTGAAAAGGCGCTTACTAAATTGATACCCCTTTTCTTCTAGAAATTCATTTGCAAAGTAGGTCAGATTCGTATCAATCGAAAGTTGGTGTTGTTTGAGTGCCAATTCGTAGCCTTTTAGACGGTCTTGTGTAACGAAAAGTTTCTTGGTTCCTCCGATAAAGGCGATTCGTCTGCAACCCTTTTTGATGAAATACTCAGTTGCATCAAAACCAGCTTGGACATTATCATTGTCGACAAGTGGGATAAAGGGCGAGAGGGATTTTCCGAGGATGAGGAAAGGAAACTGTTCTTCCGCTACGAGCTTCACCAGTGGATCTTCTTCTTGAGCGTAGAGGAAGATCAGGCCATCGACACGTTTCCCGTAGACCATTTGAGAAATGGCATTGAGACGCTCCTTTTCATCTTTACCAGTTGCGATCTGAATAGCATAGTGGTTTTCAGATGCGACTTGGGCGATCCCTCGTAGGACAGATGGGAAGAAAGGATTTTGGTAGAAGGCATCCGAGTCGTCAGGCAATACCAAACCAATAACTTGAGTATAGCTGCTAACTAGGCTACGAGCATTGAGGTTGGGATGGTAGTTGAGCTCCTTCATAGCCTTGCGAACTCGTTTTTTGGTTTCATCACTAATCGTTGATTTATTTTGAATGACGCGGGTAACAGTTGAAGGTGATACACCTGCTGCTTTAGCCACATCTTTAATCGTCACGGGCATAAAAATCTCCTATTTATGATAATCTGGATCACGGAAATGTGTCTTGTAAAAGATAGTGACCAGATAAAGAACAAAAAGAATGTTTTGTACAGTGATAAGGGTTGACATATTTTGGCCAAAAAGTCCCAAAATAAGCGTAATCAGAGTGGGTAATCCTAAACAGTTCAAGATAAAATGGTAGCACTCTTTAAAAGTCCTAAATGAAAAGAGGCGTGATTTTTTGGTGATATAAAGGAGGAGACTAGCTCCAAGAGAGACAATGAAGAAATTCAATCCAAAGAGGAAGCTTGCACCAAGAACGAGAAAGAGACTGATATAGACCCGATTTTGTTGGTACCAATCTTTAGAAATGGCCTGGGTCAGATCTTCCTTACTCTGGAAACTCTCAGTTTGAATCGCGTGGTAGCGAATACGGGTCAGTTCCTTATTTTCCTTACTGATGACGAGTTCTTCCGTATCAAAATGAAGTTGCAAGTCCTTGGCAATTCCTTACTTGGACTTGGACCAATCAGAAGAGAAGCTTGCTGATTTTTAGTTCCAGCATAGCTCAGTTTTCCATCTATTATCTGCACATTCTCCGACAAATCCATGATCGCTTCATCTGTCAGGGGTGTGTAGACATTATCGATAAAGGTATCCAATGGATAGGTTTCCTGCGAGCTGTTTTGAATGGCAATTGGAACCATGGACAAGCTGATGAGGAAAATGCTAGTAAAGAGGAGTTGAAACCAGTTGAGTCCGAAACGTTTTGATAGGGGGTTACGAAATCCCCAGATACTAGTAAAATACGAGAATGGATATGGAAGCATAGGCATCTTTCTAAAAGTGTTTTCTATATGAGTATTATTATATAGAGAAATGTGCTTTATTTCAAGTCTAGGAGATAAATTGCTTGTTGCAAGAATATTATTTACAGTAACAATCGCTAATACTCAATGAAAATCAAAGAGCAAACTAGGAATCTAGCCGCAGGTTGCTCAAAGAACAGCTTTGAGGTTGGAGATAAAGCTGACGTTGTTTGAAGAGATTTTCGAAGAGTATAAAATGAAAAAGGGTGGCGGGGATAAATTATCCCTTGTCGCCACCACTTGTAAGTCCTGAAACAAAGTTCTTTTGTAGGAAGAAGAAGAGAATACAGATTGGAAGGGCGATGAGGATAGCACCTGCTGAGAAGTAGGCAATCTTCAAGTTTCACATTGCTGACAAAGGTCTGTAGACCAACGGCAACTGTAAAGTATTCTTTCTCACGAAGCAAGAAACTAGAGAGGATATAGTCTCCGAAAGGTCCCATGAAGGCCCAGAGCGCTTGTACTGCAACCATTGGGCGAACGAGTGGGAGAACAATTTGCCAGAAGCGACGGAAGTGTCCTGCACCATCTAGTTTTGCTGATTCATCAAGAGACATCGGTACTGTGTCGAAGTAGCCTTTCATCAACCAAGCATTCATCGGGATACCTCCACCAACATAAAGGAAGATGAGGAACCAGCTTTGGTTAAGGGCATTCAACATAAGGGCCATAACGAAGAAGGCTGTCAAAGCGGCCATAGTTGGCACCATTTGGATGATCAAGAAGAAGACCAAACTTTGTTTACGAGCCAAGAAGTTGTAACGGCTGTAGGCATAACCAGCAAGTACGATGATACTTGTTTGAACAGCCATTGTAATCAAGGCGATAATCAAAGTGTTGAGGTACCAAGTGCCGTACAAGGTTTCAGTGAAGAGCCCTTGGAAGTTGGCAAAGCTAAAGTCGACGTTAGCATCTAGTTTAAAAGCTACCACGTTACCAGACTTGAAGGCTGACATAATGGTAATCAAAAGTGGATAGATAATCACGATTGAAAGACCAATCAAGTAGAGGTAAGTGAGGGTTTGAGTCAGTCTACGTTTGAGTTTGATTGAGTTATTCATCTTAGACGTCCTCCATATCAAATGCGTGTAGTTTCTTGAATGCGATCATAGAGATAGAGATGACAATGATAGAGATGATCAAGGTAACAGCTGCCGCCATAGAGTATTGAGGAGATGTACCTGTTGTCAAACGATAAATCCATGAGATCAAGATATCAGTTGAACCGGCTCCACCACCAACGCTACCAGGACCACCGCCGTTGAAGAGGTACATGATAGAGAAGTTGTTAAAGTTGAAGGTGTATTGGCTGATCAATGTTGGTGCCGCAACAGCCAAAATCATAGGGAAAGTGATGTTGCGGAATTTTTGCCAAGCATTAGCACCATCGATGTAAGCCGCTTCGTAGAGGTCGTTAGGAATCGACTGCAAGATACCCAAAGTCAAAACGTAGATGTATGGGAATCCTAGCCAACCTTGCATCATAATCAAGGCAATCTTAGTCCAAGTTGGGTCTGTTTTCCAAGGGATAAGAGCACCGTCAAGGAAAGGAAGAACTTTAGCCAAGATAGGCAATACTTGAGTGTTGATGGCACCAACACTATCGTTAAACATGTTTGAGAATGTCAAGATAGTGATGAAGGCTGGAACAGCCCAAGGAAGAAGGAAATAACACCAAAGATACGTTTTCCTTTGATAAATGGTTGGTTAGCAATGATTGCAGTAAAGATACCAATCACAATCTGCAAAGTAGAAGCAGACAAGGCCCAGATGATGGTCCAAGAAAGAACCGCACCGAAGGCTGAACGGAAGGTACTTAAGCTCCAGATGTTTGTAAAGTTAGTCAAACCAACCCAGTCCAACAATTTGTTTGGTGGCAAGTGTTGGAAGTCATAGTTGGTAAAGGCAATCATCAAGGTTACGATAACTGGGAAGATAATTGCAAATGTCATCGCTACATACGATGGGATAATCAAGAGGTAAGGGAAACCATTCTCATAAATACCTTTGATCATATCTTTAAAAGTACGTGGGACAGGAATTCCATTGTTAATACGTTTTGCGATTGTATGTGCATCTTTAATATTTGAGAAATAAAAGAGCACATAAACGACTACAAAGATTAAATGGAAGGCACCACGAATCAGCATAAAGAGGGAATTATCACGACCTGGCTTGTCACCAAGAGTGATCAAATTGTGCAATTCAGGGGCTGCAAGTGCTAGGAAATAAAGAACAAATACGATAGTTACACCAAGGAAGATAAAACCTTTGGCCTTTTGTTTATTGTAAATCTGTCCTAACCCAGGAATCACTGAAAGCAAGGCTGCTTTGCTAGGTTGTTGGTTTTCCATGAATACTCCTTTCATAGGATACGAGATTGAAGTTTGTCTCCAATCACTGGATAGGCAACTGCAATCATTCGTAAATTTATAAAATCAAAGGGGGATTTGTATTCTCCCCCCCTTGTAACGAATTCAATTATTCACCAAATTTTTGTTTGATTGTTTCTTTGATCAATGTTACAGCATCGTTAGCAGCTGTCTTAGCATCTTTTTTACCACTTACAGCGTCAAAGAGCATTGTTTTAGCTGGATCCCAAACTGCTGACATTTGAGAAATGTTTGGCATTGGTTGAGCGTTCTTGAACTGTTTGATAACAGCTGTTGTCAACTCATCTTTTTTACCTTCAGCGTATGAACGAGCTTCAGTGTTAGCTGGGATTTCGTTAGTTGCATCGTAGAATGCTTTTTGTTGTTCAGTTGAAACAAGGAAGTCTACAAATTTTTGTGCAGCTTCAAGGTTCTTAGTGCTTGATGGGATGATCCAAGCTTTACCACCACCGAATGGTGTGTATTCTTTACCATTTGGAAGAGTTGGAATAGTAGCAACACCGTAGTTTACTTTAGCATCTTTGAATGCTTGAGCTTTCCAAGGACCGTCGATGATAGCAGCTGTTTTACCTTCTTGGAATTGAGTTTGGATCAAGTTTGCAGCACCTTCAGTATCTTGCATACCTTTAGGCCATTTTTCGTACCAAGATTTAGCGTAGTTGATACCTGTGATAGAACCGTCGTTTGCAAGACCGATGTCTTTAGCGTCTTTACCGTTTTGTCCGAATACGTAACCACCGTTACCAGCAAGGAGTCCGTATGCGTAGTAGAAGTTTGTCCAGTCGGCTAGGAATGCAGTAGTTTTGCCATCTTCACCAGCGAAAGCGTATTTGCTGTCTTTAGCAAGTTCTTCTAATTCAGCAAAAGTTTTTGGAGCTTCTTTTAGCAAGTCTTTGTTGTAGTACATAACAAGTGACTCAATAACGGCAGGAGCACCGTAAACTTTACCGTCAGCAGCTGTTACAAGAGATTTAGTTTTATCATCTGTTTTTGCACCATCGCTCAAAGTAACTTCTGAAAGTTGTCCGTCAGTACCAAGGCTACCTACGCGGTCGTATGGTGCCATCATAACATCAGCAGCTTGACCTGATTGGTTGTCAAGTGAAAGTTTGTCAAGTCCACCAAGTTGGTCACCTGATTTGATGTTAACTTTTGTACCTGATTCTTTTTCATAAGCTGCAGCAACTTTTTCAGCGTAGGCTTTGTATTGGTCTTCAACGTAGAAAGTGATTTCTTTTGCTTCAGATGAGCTAGTATCAGCTGCTTTATCAGCAGTTTTGCTTCCGCAAGCTACCAAAAGTAAGCTAGCAAGAGTAGCAGTTCCGAGCACAGCAGCGCTCTTCATGAATTTAGATGACATAGTGTATTCCTCCTAAAGAATAACAAAAATAATTTAATGAGAAAACGCAAACGTTTTCTTTTACGAACTTAGTATAGCACAAATAGAAAACGGTTGCAAGCTTTTTTAGCAAAAAATTTTTTAAAAAAATTTTAAGGTTTCAAACATTTGTTAAAGCCTATATATAGGAAAGAACTTAAAATGTTTGTTTTTTTTGAATTGAAAATATATTAGGAAAAACGATTGCGTAAATTCGGCTCGGTTTTTCAGAAAATAGAGCAGATATTGGGAATGAATTATCTTAAATCAGAAAATATTTAAAATTTTTTCGCTTATTTCATAAAATATCAGTGGCACCAAGTTTTGTTTGATTAAAATAATTCAAAAAAATTTTTTAAAAAAACGCTTGCATTTGTTTTTGAAATGCGTTATACTTAAATTAACGCAAACGTTTGCGCCTTAATTGCGCAACGTTTTATAACAAACACATGAGGTGCTATTATGAAAAAACGTCAAAGTGGTGTGTTGATGCACATCTCTTCTCTGCCAGGAGCATACGGGATTGGATCATTTGGCCAGACTGCCTATGATTTCGTTGATTTCTTGGTTCGTACGAAGCAACGTTACTGGCAAATCCTCCCTCTTGGGACAACAAGCTATGGAGATTCTCCATACCAATCATTCTCAGCCTTTGCTGGAAATACTCATTTTATCGACCTTGATATCTTGGTAGAGCAAGGCTTGCTCGAAGCCAGTGATCTTAAAGGTGTTGACTTTGGTAGCGATGCATCTGAAGTTGACTATGCGAAGATTTATTATGCACGTCGTCCGCTTTTAGAAAAAGCAGTCAAACGCTTCTTGGAAGTGGGTGATGTCAAAGATTTTGAGAAGTTTGCTAAAGACAACCAATCATGGCTCGAACTCTTCGCAGAATATATGGCTATCAAAGAGCATTTTGACAATCTTGCTTGGACAGAATGGCCAGATGCAGATGCTCGTGCTCGTAAAGCTTCAGCACTTGAAAGCTACCGTGAGAAATTGGCAGACAAGTTGGTTTACCACCGTGTGACTCAATACTTCTTCTTCCAACAATGGTTGAAATTGAAAGCCTATGCTAACGATAACCACATCGAAATTGTTGGGGACATGCCTATCTACGTAGCGGAAGATTCAAGCGACATGTGGGCAAATCCACATCTCTTTAAGACAGATGCCAATGGTAAAGCAACTTGCATTGCAGGATGTCCACCAGATGAGTTTTCTGCTACTGGTCAGCTTTGGGGGAACCCAATCTATGACTGGGAAGCAATGGACAAAGACGGTTACAAATGGTGGATTGAACGCTTGCGTGAAAGCTTCAAAATCTACGATATCGTTCGTATCGACCACTTCCGCGGTTTCGAATCTTACTGGGAAATTCCTGCTGGTTCCGATACAGCGGCCCCTGGTAAATGGGTGAAAGGTCCAGGCTACAAACTTTTTGCAGCCGTTAAGGAAGAACTTGGTGAACTGAACATCATCGCAGAAGACCTTGGTTTCATGACAGATGAAGTCATCGAGTTGCGTGAAAGCACTGGCTTCCCAGGAATGAAGATCCTTCAGTTTGCCTTCAACCCAGAAGACGAAAGTATCGATAGCCCACACTTGGCGCCTGCCAACTCTGTTATGTACACAGGAACACACGATAATAATACGGTCCTTGGTTGGTACCGTAACGAGATCGATGATGCGACACGTGAGTACATGGCTCGCTACACTAACCGTAAAGAATACGAAACAGTGCCACACGCTATGCTTCGTACAGTCTTTTCATCAGTTAGCTTCATGGCTATTGCAACCATGCAAGACTTGCTAGAACTAGATGAGTCAGCTCGTATGAACTTCCCATCTACTCTTGGCGGAAACTGGTCATGGCGCATGACAGCAGACCAACTCACACCAGCTGTTGAAGAAATTTTGCTTGACTTGACTACAATTTATCGCCGAATCAATGAAAATTTGGTAAAATTAAAGAAATAAGACAATATCAGGAGACACATAAACATGTTACCATTAAACGAATTTGTACAAAAACGTTACAATAAAACCATTGCAGAATGTAGTAACGAAGAGCTTTACCTTGCTCTTCTCAACTACAGCAAGCTTGCTAGTAGCCAAAAACCAGTGAACACTGGTAAGAAGAAAGTTTACTACATCTCAGCTGAGTTCTTGATTGGTAAACTCTTGTCAAACAACTTGATCAACCTTGGTCTTTACGACGATGTGAAAAAAGAACTTGCTGATGCCGGTAAAGACTTGATCGAAGTTGAAGAAGTAGAATTAGAACCATCTCTAGGGAACGGTGGATTGGGACGTTTGGCAGCCTGCTTTATCGACTCAATCGCTACACTTGGTCTGAACGGTGACGGTGTTGGTTTGAACTACCACTATGGTCTTTCCAACAAGTTCTTAAGAACAACCAACAAGAAACTATTCCTAACGCTTGGTTGACAGAGCAAAACTGGTTGGTTCGCTCAAGCCGTAGCTACCAAGTGCCATTTGCGCACTTTACATTGACATCTACTCTTTACGATATCGATGTACCTGGTTACAAAACTGCTACTAAGAACCGCTTGCGTTTGTTTGACTTGGATTCAGTTGATTCTTCTATCATCGAAGATGGTATCAGCTTTGACAAGACAGACATTGCTCGCAACTTGACTCTTTTCCTTTACCCAGATGATAGTGACCGTCAAGGTGAATTGCTCCGTATCTTCCAACAATACTTCATGGTTTCAAACGGTGCGCAATTGATCATCGATGAAGCAATCGAAAAAGGAAGCAACTTGCATGACCTTGCGGACTACGCAGTTGTACAAATCAACGATACTCACCCATCAATGGTGATCCCTGAATTGATCCGTCTTTTGACTGCGCGTGGTATCGAGCTTGATGAAGCGATCTCAATCGTTCGTAGCATGACTGCCTACACTAACCACACCATTCTTGCTGAAGCCCTTGAAAAATGGCCTCTTGAATTCTTGCAAGAAGTGGTTCCTCACTTGGTACCAATCATCGAAGAATTGGACCGTCGCGTGAAAGCAGAATACAAAGATCCAGCTGTCCAAATCATCGATGAGAGCGGACGTGTTCACATGGCTCACATGGATATCCACTATGGATACAGTGTTAACGGGGTTGCAGCACTCCACACTGAAATCTTGAAGAACTCTGAGTTGAAAGCCTTCTACGACATTTACCCAGAAAAGTTCAACAACAAAACAAACGGTATCACTTTCCGTCGTTGGCTCATGCATGCTAACCCACGTTTGTCTCACTACTTGGATGAGATTCTTGGAGACGGTTGGCACCATGAAGCAGATGAGCTTGAAAAACTCTTGTCTTATGAAGACAAGGCTGCTGTCAAAGAAAAATTGGAAAGCATCAAAGCTCACAACAAACGTAAATTGGCTCGTCACTTGAAAGAGCACCAAGGTGTTGAAATCAATCCAAACTCTATCTTTGATATCCAAATCAAACGTCTTCACGAGTACAAACGCCAACAAATGAACGCTTTGTATGTGATCCACAAATACCTTGATATCAAGGCTGGTAACATACCTGCTCGTCCAATCACAGTCTTCTTTGGTGGTAAAGCGGCTCCTGCCTACACAATTGCCCAAGACATCATTCACTTGATCCTTTGCTTGTCAGAAGTGATTGCTAACGACCCAGCTGTAGCTCCACACTTGCAAGTAGTTATGGTTGAAAACTACAACGTTACTGCAGCAAGCTTCTTGATCCCAGCATGTGATATCTCTGAACAAATTTCACTTGCATCTAAAGAAGCTTCAGGTACTGGTAACATGAAATTCATGTTGAACGGAGCTTTGACTCTTGGTACTATGGACGGAGCTAACGTGGAAATCGCTGAATTGGTTGGCGACGAAAACATCTACATCTTCGGTGAAGATTCAGAAACTGTTATCGACCTTTACGCAAAAGCAGCTTACAAGTCAAGCGAATTCTATGCTCGTGAAGCTATCAAACCATTGGTTGACTTCATCGTCAGCGACGCTGTTCTTGCAGCAGGTAAGAAAGAACGCTTGGAACGTCTTTACAACGAATTGATCAACAAAGACTGGTTCATGACTCTCCTAGACTTGGAAGACTACATCAAGGTGAAAGAGCAAATGCTTGCTGACTACGAAAACCGTGACGCATGGTTGGATAAAGTTATCGTCAACATTGCTAAAGCAGGATTCTTCTCATCTGACCGTACCATCGCTCAGTACAACGAAGATATCTGGCACTTGAACTAAGATACATTGCATTAGATTATAAAAAGCGCATCTTTTTAGATGCGCTTTTTTGATGAAACAAAGTAGAGACTTTAATAGAAAATTCTCCATACCGTTAAAACGCTAGCACAACAGAGGAAAAACAGGTATACTATTGTTAATTAGACTGAATCGGATAAAGAAGAGGGGAATTTACGATGAAAAAACTAGCACTCACAGTGGTACTTTTGGGAATGGCACTATTGACATTGACTGGTTGTTTTGGAAAAAGTAGCCGAAGATTTATCGAGGGAGAGGCTGCAGAGTTAAGCAAGGTATACCCTACGGAGAATCTGGAAGACCTGTTTGAAAAATTTCCTGAAGGATTTGGTATTTTTAGCGACGATATTTATGATTATAAAGAAGGGAAAGGCTATTTTTACCAATCTATTGAACTAAAGGGTGATGCTGAGAATAAAATGGTTAGAGGAACTTTTAAGGAGAAAAAAGTCAGCATAGATGAGAATAAAAAACGAACGGAAGAAGTACTTTATGAAGGTGGAGTAGCTTATAAGGATGGAATGATTCAATTGACGGATCCTCAGGCAAATGCGACGATAAGGAATCCTAAACTATTGTTACAAGAATTTAAGATTAATAAAAGACATCTTATCAAGATTAAAAATGGGTGGAAAAAGGTTATAGTTATGAAACTGGGAGTGCAGATATTGACTATACTCTATCGGATCCGATTTTTAAACAACTACATGGGAGTTGAGCAGAATAAAGAACTAAAAATGGTGATTTATATCATGCATGAAACCATTGAAAATAGGGCCTATAGCTATACTTTAGAAATTCAAGACGGGCAAAATACACACGCGGAGATTATCAGTGGTTATAACAGTAGAAAAGAAAAAGAATAATGGATAAATTTATGACAAAAAAATTAGCATTGGTAGCAGTACTTTTAGGAATAACGCTGTTGGCATTGACAGGTTGTTTTGGAAAAAGTAGCCGAAGATTTATCGAGGGGAAGGCTGCAGAGCTCAGCAAGGTCTACCCAACGGAAAATCTAGAAGATTTGTTTGAGAAGTTTCCGGAGGGGTTTCAGATTACCTCAAAGGGTTTATACGAATATGAAGAAAGTGGGTACAAACTCCAATCAATCAGTTTACACGGAAATTCTCAAACTAGACAGATTTCAGGTACAATATCAGAGAAACAAGTTAGTTTTGATCAAGATGAGAAGCGTAGTGAAAGTTTTGTATATACGGGTGAGGTCATTTATCAAGATGGTAAAATTCAATTAAAAGATCCAACAGCGAATATCAAAATAAAAAGCCCAACATTACTGCTCCAAGAATTTACGATTAATAAAGACAGTCTATCCAAATTAAAAATGGGAGGAAAAGGTTATAGCTATGAAACTGGGAGTGCAGACATTGGCTATACTCTATCGGATCCTATTTTGAACACCTACATGGGAGTGGAGCAGGCTAAAGAATTAAAAAATGATTATTTATATCATGTATGAGACGGTTGAAAATAAGGCTTTACAGCTATACTTTTAGATATTAAAGATGGTCATAACTCTCATACAGAATTAATTGAAGGTTACTAAAGTTGTATTTCGGCAAAAGTAATAAATTTGTGTAAAGAAGCACTACGAGGTAAAAATATGAGTGAAGAAACATCATCAGTTATTCTAGATGGAACAAATCCAACACTTGATGCTTCTCAATTAAGCTATGAATTTGAAAAAGGCTAGGTTCACAGGAAATATCACACGTATTACGACAAAGCAAGACCCTCTGAATAACTTGACGGTTGTTTAGATTGAATCAAAAACCTTAAAATTGGTATAATGAAGTAACTATCTTGGATTCTGAGAGGAGGAGCAATCCATGTTTAAAAAAATTGCAATGATGATGTTAGTAGGAGGAGTAGGAATGATGGTGTTAGCTGGATGTAGCCTAAAAAGCAGCCGAAGATTTATCGAGGGGAAGGCTGCGGAATTAAGCAAGGTCTACCCAACGGAAAATTTGGAAGATTTGTTTGATAAGTTTCCGAAGGGCTTTCAGATTCGTATAACAGATACTGAGCAAAAAGATGAAAAACTCTCCATCTTTAAATCAGGAAATTACATTGTCTGGAATTCCTGAAACAAAAGAAATAAAAGGAAAAGTTATCAAGTCGACTTCTCAAGTTAATGCTAATAACAAATATGAAGAAACGACTGATTTTGAAGCAGATATCTATTATAAGGGCGGTCGAATTTATATAGTCAATTCAAACGACGCTTCACAAGATGTGTTAAAACACTCACGACTTTTAATGCAGGAATTTTTCTATTTCTAGATCTAGTTTAAAAACCCTAGAAGTAGTTCGGAAAGGCTATAGTTTTGAGACAGGTTCTGCAAGCATTACTTATAATCTTAAAAATGAACAAGTGAATGATTATTTGGGTTTAGAAAAAGATACTGAAATAAATATGGACATCAATATTTTTGAACCAACGATAGCAGGTAAAAAGTTATGGTTATACTGTTATTTTTTTAGAAAAGATAATCTTTATCATTCAGAAGGTATCGTAGGGAAATTAGAGGAAAAATTAGTCATGAGCGATAATAAAGAATATACTTTTTGGATGGGACGAATCCAACACTTGACGCTTCAGATTTATCTTATGAGTTTGAGAAAGCCAGAATTAGAGGGGCGAATGATGCCAATGTGGCAAAACATTACCAGGATGAAGAAAGAAAAAAATCATGCCCGAGAATTTTCAGTATCTATCCAGTTTCCGTGATCCTGAGACAGGGACGAGTGGGGTCTGCCTTTAAAGATACTACAAGTGGGAAAACTATCATTGCTTACACAGGGACAAACCCTGATAGTGACTTGGTAAATGACGCGGTCTTGACAGATGGGCTCGGTATTGGGGTTGGGACGGGTCACCATTACAGCTCAGCTTATCAGTTCTATGAAAAATGTTCTTAAAAAGAACAACTTAGATCCAGAAGACGTTATCTTGACAGGGCACTCACTGGGTGGAAATGTCGCTCAGCGTGTCGCTCTGAAATACAATGCCCCTAAAACCGTTGTCTACAACGCTGCTCCCCTCTATGTCCCTGCAGGTGCCGGCTTGGGGAATGGTCTGATTGGTAATCCCTTAGTAGCACTCGCTACTGCCAAAAATATAGCAGAGATAGAAAGTGACAAGGCTCAGTTTACAGGGAGTGTCACACGTATTACGACAGAGAAAGACCCTTTGAATAATTGGTCGGATCGGTTTGGCGGAGTTTATGTGGGAGAGGAGTATGTCATCCCCCATTCAGGTGGTCACTTGATGGGCGATTTACGCGCAGTCAGTGGTGATATCCAGAAGATTGAGCAGTCTACGATTGCCATAGAGAGCGTTGAAAGAAGTACACAAACCAAATTAAAAGGCGTTCAAAGTAAGAAAGAGCGCTTCAAAGTCAATGATATCGGTACGGCTTCTCCAAATGGGCTATCTAAGGCAGAACTCATTGCGCTGGACTCAGAACAGGCGCTGGTGGTTGCTAGCGGATTATCTACTACTTCTAATGCAACGGTTGATTTGATAGCTGCAAAAGGGACAAGTGCAGTCGATAAGGCTCTGACCGTGTTTAAAAGCCTCGGAGATGTACCATTCGGTTTTCTCCTATCATCTGATGAAGTCAGAGCGACTTACAATGAATGTAATATCGACTATGGAACGGTTGTTGAAGCGGTAGATAGTCATTGTCGTACTGTTAAAAAGACCGCGAAGACAGTAGCTACTTCATTTACTAATTTGGAGACAAAAATAAAGACAGGGATTGAACAAACCGTTCAGAAAGATACAGAATTACAAGGATTAATTGCCCATGGATAAGTGGAGTGAGATTAGGACGAAGTTAGTAGATGCCCAAGAAGAACTATACAAGATAGAAGATGAATACAGACAGTCAAAGAATGAGTTGGATATTAAGTGGAGTTTTTGAATGATTTTTATAAGGGGTTTCACTCAGTATTTGATGAAAAACATTCCCTTGTGTTGTCAGCCTATTCAAAAATGCCAGATGCAACGGAGGAAATGCTTGCTGCTGCAGTCGGAACCATAAATCGATATAGGATGGTAAATGATGAGGAGTTTAGAACTCGCAGACGCAGTTTAGAGAGAGCATATGATGACTTAGAGAGTAGTTATAAAAAAGAATATCGAAAGCAAGAAGGTATTGTTGAACAACTTTATAGCCAACTAAGAGCATGTCAATCAGATGAACAATAGGAGGGAAACGGATGGGGCTATTTGAAGATAAAGGTACTGAATTTATGATTTTGCTTCAGATACAATGGACAACATCGGTAATGGAGTCTCTGAACTGAATGATATGGCTAGAAGCCAGATTCCAGGTGTGAGAGAAGTGGAGGATGCTATACACGGGGCTTATGATTGGGGGATGGATCAGTTACGCTCTTTTGAAGCCTATAGCGAGATTGAGAAGAGATTAGAAAGATCACTTATCAGAACCTTATATGTTCCAGCTAAAAAACGGGCGGTAGCTCGTGTTATTAAAGAGTTTGATACAGGCGTTCAAAAAGTCGGCCAAAAGGCAAAGACTACGATTGATTCCGTTAATAATCAAATCGATGCGGAAATCAAAGGGGAGTTTTCAAACGCCATTCAAGATACAGTCAGTAAAAGAAAAATCTCAAGTGGGAGAAATTGGTTTAAAACAAAAAATTGAAATAGTTGACTCACTATCAGAAATCAAATCCGCACCTTAATCAAGGGTACGGATTTTGTCTTATTTGAACCCCTAATCTACCGTACTTTCCCAACCAGTATCTCTGCTTTGATGGTAATGTCTGTCAGTTGGCTCCAGTCAATCTTGGTCTGATCGACGTGAAAGAGAAGAGGCGTCATGCTGAGCAGGGCTTGGCGTTGCTCTGCTGTGATAGGGTTTTGTTAAGGAAGCTATTTGGCTAGATTGGATGCTGAAATATTCCTGAAAATGTTCTTTGATATCTTGATTAGAATAGTCCTTCTTTGTCAGCTGGTCCTGCACCATTTGACGGATTTCTATGAGGTGATTTTCAGTTGGTATGACCTTGATCAAGATCCCGTCTTTGGATAAAACGCGGCGAAATTCTCCATAATTTGCAGGCGAAAAGATATCAAGCAGGATATCCATACTGGCATCTTTTATAGGAAGACGAGCCAGGTCACCGACAAACCAATTGACTGCCCAGTTGGGTTCACTCTTAGCAGCGATTTGGACGGAATCTTTGGAAATATCAAATGCATAGAAGATTTTGTCAGGATGACTTTCTTGGAGTTTGCGAGAGTAGAAGCCTTCGCCACAGCCGATATCTAAAATTGTTTTGGCACTTTCTGAGTTTGCAAGCAAGCTAGATATTGCCTCTAAAATAGTTTGATAAAAGCCAGCTTCTAAGATTTGTTGACGATTTTGGAAGTTTTCCTTGTCGTAGTTGGCAGATTGCTTGATTTGAGGAGCCAGATTGACATAGCCGAATTTTGCCAAGTCAAAAGAATGGCGATTGCTACACTTGAGACTAGACTCTACCAAGGTGAGATCTTCTTGGCACATGGGGCAGGCAAAGGCACTAGCAGTAGCAAAGCGCTGGAGTTTTGGTTTGAGGTTTGTATTCATAGTTTTAGTCTAGCAAAAAAAGGACTGGATGGCAAATGCCTCCAGTCTGCTTTTTAGTATGTAAGAACGAAGTATTTCTTC
>BNJS01002416.1_pt1 | contig 17622 bp, 21 predicted proteins | sample 8540461 | NCBI WGS metagenome assembly BNJS01 (sample SAMD00202454, study PRJDB9452) | human saliva metagenome | isolation source: human saliva | place: Japan | reverse complement strand
TTGGGAAAAGAATTTGAGAAAAATCATTTCTGATACCTTGGAATTTTTCAATAAAGATAAAAGAAAAGGGAGAGGAAAAATTCAAGAAGAATGATTTTAAATTATGGAGTTTGGAATAATAGTAACTATATAGTTAAGTAGCTTTTTATTTAAAAAGAAAAATCATGATAAAAAATCATATTGCATAGGAAATATAAAAGCTCTATACATTTGTGAATGTTAAAAATTTTTGTTAAATAAATATTCAAATAGAAGATGAAGAAACTGGGTTTAATGCTATTGCTAATTTCTGGACTATCCAAAGGTCAGTATTTAGATAATTTAACCTATGGTCTGAAACTTGGTGCTCTGCATTCTCGTGTTACCAATCTTCCAGAGATGCTTATTGGTAGGGAAAAACAATCGACAATTGTTTGATATTACAAGTAAGGGCGTTTTCGGAGTTGAAGGCGGTCTTTTTTTAAATTATAAACTTTCCTGAGTCTAGAGTTGCTATTCAGCCTGAGCTATTATTTCGTTATTCAGGAGCAGAAGTAAATTATAACAACGAAACCACAGGGTAGTAGTTACAAACTAGGGACTGAGGTATTCATATTTGATGCTTGGCGGAATTTATAAGGTATATCCTTTCTTAGGGTTAAATATAGGCATAGGAGCTTTCTATTCTAAAAAAATCTTACTCCACATGCAATAAGTTATAACTCCAATGAGCGTAATGGTCTCTATGATACCAATTTTCGTCAGTTCTATAGAGAAGGAATTGTGGGGAAAGGATGATTTTTAATTTGAGTTTTTCCTTAGGATATGAACTTGAGGATAATTTCCATTTTGATTTAAGATATTATCATGGTGTGGGAGATATGATAGGAAATAGAGTGACTTCTTTTCAATTTTTGGAAAAACACTAATCGTAACTCTTATCTAAGTCTCTCCGTAGGATATAGTTTTTCATAATTGGTAAAAGAAATGAAGAAAAATAGGATTTTTGTTGTTGCTGATTTTCTGCTTCAGCAGCATATGGACAGCGTTCAGAAAGAAGAATTACTTATGGTGTATTTGCAGGGAGGAATGTATTCTAAAATCACCAACATTGAAAAAGGGTACTTATCCCTGATAATATGTATGCAGGTTATACCATAAAAAGAACCCTATAAATTTGGCTATGGAGCAGGTGCTTTCTTAAACTGGTACTATCCTGAAGTGAGAATCAGTTTTTCAACCTGAACTCTACTATTCCTACCAGCCTGGGACAACTTGAATATACCGACACTAACGGATTAAACTATACCCTTAAATTTCCTTATCATAGCCTCAATGCAGGGTTTATGGTAAAGTTTTTACTTTACAGAAGGTTTTTATGCAGGAGTAGGGTCCTTATTTTAACTTTAATTTAGATAAAGATGTTTTAGAATACCGTTCCAACGGAGCAGAGATGTCCAGAAAGGTCGGGTGTTTATTTTGAGCCCTGATGCTGTGGTACAAAATGTTTTAAAACAGTCATTGGAAGGGTAAAGACTATTTTCCATTTAGGAATGGGGTATCGGTTATGAGTTTGATAATAAACTGAATATAGGCATCCGTTATCATTTGGGATTGTCAGACGCTTTGGAAACTCAGCAGAATGGACACCGCTACAGAGAGCAGAATAACATGGTCAATGCTTTTTCCTCAATATCGGTTACCGCTTTTACTTTTTGACGGATACAATAACTTTTTAAAAATATACGAAAAATATGAGGAAACTTTATTTTTCACTAGGAGTTTTACTTTCCTTTTATAAGGTTTATGCACAAGAAAAAATATCCTTCAGGAGTTCCCACTCCGCTCTACTGGATAAAAAAACCGAAAAGGAAAAAGGAAAAACACAGGTAAAAGAAAAAAATAAAAGGACAGGAAATTCATTTTGATAAAAGCAGAAGGGCTTAGTATCAATGGAAATCCTGTTTTTTTACATCAAAGGAAGGAAAAAAACAATTTCTCTGCCTTTTAGAAAAAAATCTGCAGCAGAACATTACTCACTTTTTGTAGTTTATAAAGGAGAAAAAAACGAGGGAGAATACCCTTATGGTCTCTTTTTAAATACATCTGCTGCTCAGTATAAACTAGTAGCGACCAACCGTCGTTTTGCTGATATGGAAAAAAACTCTGTACAGCAGCTATCCGCAGGGAAAATAATAGAGACAAGGTAAAAATTCATTATTACCAGCATTATAAAAATCTAGAGTCCAAGGAAAAATAATACCCCTAAATGAAATCTTCTCAGTACGAACTTCATTTTAGCAGGTAAAAATAGCTCATCTGCCACTTGAAGAATTTTTCTGGATATATTGGAGAAATTTTACTTTATGACCGAGTGCTTTCCCCTATGGAAATGCAGCAGGTAGCATCTTATTTATCCATTAAATATGGTGTTTCTCTTAGCCAGACAGAATATAAAAAAATTACTATAACAGTAGGGGAGAAAAATATGGGATTATACTGAACATAAGGAATTTAATCAAAATATTACTGCTGTAGGAAAAGATAAAGAGGAGAAATCTCCCAGATGGCCAGCAGAAATTCTAATGATGAGCAGATGATTACCGTAGGGCTCACTGCAAAAAAATGGTAAGGAAATTCCAGATGGTTATTTTTGTTTTCTGGAGTGATAATGGTAAAGAATTAGAACTAAAAAAACAAAAAAAGAAGGTCAGCCCTAGAGGACTCTCCAGAGTTTGGTTAATGGATTATCATAAACATTCTGATGTGGAACTGCATTGGAAGGGCTGACCCTAGAGTCCTACCTCCTCTTTCAAGTGATGAAGAAGCAAAAGTCTAGTGAGAAAAAAATGATTACTATTGGCTGGTCACAGATTCTTCTAAGGAGCGATTATTTCATCCTACTTCAACAAAAGTATCATAAATTAGGAAAAGTTTCCTCTCAGAAAGCCATTTGAGTTTTTAATAATTGGGAAGATTCTGCCAATGGACAGACTGCTTATAGTATTTGGATGGCACCAGAGATGTTTTCTCATCTAGATATAGAAGCCTCCAAATGCAGGGAAAGTCTCTCTGGAAAAGTGAGATTTAATATTGTGGGGGACAGGCTCCTTTATCATGTAACCCTTCATAGAGAAGAAACTCCCTTCCTATCAGCAAAGTATGAACTTAAGTTCTGAAGAGCTTAATCAAAAAGGCTCTGCGTCTTTCTTCAGGAAAAGTATTTATATAATATTTCTGATGCTTATGGAAGGACTTACAAGGATAGCTTTTATCTCTCTGACGGAGATGCTCCGCTACCAAATCTCAATTCAGAATATATCATCGCTAAAAAAACCATTGCTACTATCTCCAGAAGAAAGCTTGCCTAAAGGGAGCTATGCCTATCAGTGGTATCAGAACGGTCGTCTAGTTTCAGAAAACAAAAATTATCTCCTCAGCCAGGCAGGTGACTATGAGCTTAGAATCAAAAAAACGAGCATGGCTGTAAATCTGTTTCTAAATTCAAGACTTATGTAGAAACATGAAATTGCGGACTCCCAGATTCTGCTCTATCCTAATCCTGCTCCAGGAGGAAAAATTCACGCTTCAGGCAGCGTTCCCTAAAACCACCAGCGGACAGGTCAGCATTTATACCATGGAAGGGAAGGCTGGTGCAGTCACAGAATTTCTATAATCTATCTCAGTATGAATATCATGGAGATATTGATGTTTCAGGGGTATATATCATCCATATTAGAACACTATTGGGAGAAAAGCAGCTTAAAAACTTATTGTTCATTAATCGTATCAACATGAGAAAAAATACTTCTATCATATATTTTTATTTTTTTAGGGCTAAGTGTCAGCTTTAGGAGCTGTAACCTATGTTTCAAGGCATTTAGACTTTTTCAGCACTAAAGAAATAGAAAACAAAAAAATAAAACCTGATACTATAGAAGAACATCCTAATTTATCTGGAAAGCTTGTTACTCCTTCCTCTGCAGCGGTCATTAGTCAGAAGGGATTTTGGGCTGAATTTCCAGAAGGAAGTGTTTCTAAGGCACTAAGAGTATCTGTTTCTGCCCTAAATAAAAGAAATCTTCCTGCTCTAGGAAGCAACATAATTAATCTAACAAAAAAATGCGGAGGGTTATCGTATGCGGCCTGGGGGAATTTTTATTTGAAAAGGAAATTTCAATAGAAATTGCTTATGACAAAACTAAAAATCCCAGAAGGATATACTGAAAAAAAGACATTTTCATTTTTTTCTACGACAGAGCTAAAAAAGCTATGGCAGAAACTTCCACAGTCAGAAGTAAAAATCTCATTTAGCAGAGAGTGTCAGGGGAAAAACTAAGGAATCTTCAGATTTTATTGCGGGAATTATCAAACTTCCTGAAAGTCCCTGATACTTCGGGTTTTACTCCTACCAGCATCAGTGGACTCAAAGCTACAAGCCCTTTTGTTGGAGTACAGTCAGTTTCTCCACCTTCAGCAAGTCCTGACGGCTCAGCTTCAACCTCTTTTTATATAGATCTTCCAGCTGGAAGAGCAGGGTATGCAGCCAGGGCTGAGTATACAATACAGCAGTGATGGCGGCCAAAAGCTGGCTGGGAACAGGATGGAATTTAACCCTTCCTTCTCTAAGTATTGATACCCGTTGGGGAGCACCTCGTTATGATGCTCAATATGAGACAGAATCTTATATTTCTATCAGGAGAAGAACTTCTACCTAACACCCACAGAAATGAGTGGGAAAAACAGAACTACAAACAAGCATTTTTACCCAAGAAGGGAAGGGGGCTTTAACCAAATCATTAGAAAAGAAACCATCCTAATAATTATCATTGGATGGTAAAAATCTAAAAAGTAGGGGTTACTTTTTACTATGGAGGAGATGAGAAACAGTATAGCTGCTTCTTCTGTGCTTGCAGATCCTCAGGGTAATATAGGGCACTGGGCGATTTCTTCTCAGAAAGACCTGAAAGGAAACAGCATCCACTATGAATATGTAAAAGATGGAGGGAGTACTCTACCCTAAAAAGTATTTATTATACTGGAAAAAAACAACACCAAAGGGAGCTTACTCTGTACATTTTATTACAGACAAAGGACTTGGGAGAAAAACCCTAAGAAATGATATTCAAATTTCTGCGAGGCTTGGTTTTTAAACAACAGCACGACAGGCTTCTTCGAAAAAAATAGAAATAAAGTACTTTGGACAAATGGTTCGCTCTTATGAGCTGGTCTACAGAGAGGGTGCCTTCAAAAAAACATTACTGAAAGAAATCCGCAGTTATGATGCCGAAGGACAGCTTTTTCTATACTAACAAAAATGGATTATTATGATGATGTCCATGACAGTAATGGCAATTACATTCCTTTTGGAGCTTTTAAAACTTGGCAAGTTCCATCTGATAACATTGCCTATACTATTCTAGGAATAGATGGTTTTTCTGGTAAACCGACATTAGTAGGGAACTTCTAACCCGAGAGTGGAGGGGTAAACTTCCGAGTGGGGGTAGGAATTACAGGAATAGGCAGATTTAATAACAGCACCTTAGGAGGCGGTGGAGGAAGCAACTGGGAAGCACCCATTCTAAAAGTTCTCTTTCAGGATATAGATGGCGATAACCTTCCTGATAAAATTTACATTGATGGTAGTAGTGTTTACTATCGAAAAAACCTTGCTGCTTTAGGAACAGAAGGTTTTGGTCCCAAAATCCCTATTAATCTCTCTAGTTTAGGAAGAACAAAATCTAATTCCTATAATTTTGGAGCAGATTTAATGGTTAATCTTAACAATAAAGTAGGTTTTCCTATTGGTTATAACAAACAGGTATCTAAGAGTATCACTGAAAGTTATTTCATGGACTTCAATGGAGATGGGCTGATAGATTTTTGCCAATAGAGGGATGATATACTATAACCGTCTGGTAAATGGAATACCAACATTCTCACCAAGTAGTACAGGTACACCCTTCTCCTATTCTCAACACAGGAACCCTTAGTATCTCAGGAACCACAGGGAATTACCTGAGAGGAATTGGAAAGAAACAATCCGCTTCATGATGTGGTAAGAACCTGAAAGCTCCAGTGGCAGGAAGAATTTCCATTTCCCATACCTACAAATTGATAGAAGATTTATCTCCCTAAAAAGAGCTGAGTATACAAAAAAATGATGGCACTCAAAAAGCAGATGGGGTAAAGCTTTATTTTCAGCATAAAGGAAATCTTGTTTGGCAGGAAAATATTACTGCTGATGATTATGCCTTGAAATCCAAAACAGAAGAACTCAATGTACAGAAAGGAGATGTGCTTTACTTCAGAGTAAGCTCTAAGGAAGATGGAAACTATGATAAAACTTTTTGGAAACCAGAGATTACTTATACTTCTCTTGCTGCAGCACAGGATGAGAACAGCCTTGATTTAAAGAAATATACCATAGAGGATATTCTCTTTTCTTCTGAGCAGATGTATGCTTTTCCAAGCGATACTCATCCTACATTAAGAGGTAACTTTGTAAAAGGGGCTACTACAGATGGTATTAAATTAAAATTTTATAAGATAGACCTTACTCATGGCAGTAAAACTCTTGTTCATGAGCAGTATTTCAGTGAAGCTGCTGCTACCTATGATTTGTCTTTAATCCCGATGGGCAGTTTCCAGCAGGCTGAAGCACTGAAAAGTAGAAATAGAAAGTGAAACAGAAATTAACTGGAGAAATATAGACTTTTAGACCTAGTATAGAATATGTAGATGGCGAGGGGAGAAATGTCAGCCATCCTATTAATGCTGACTTTAAAATTTATGAGAAGCTTGATAACTTCTATACTCCACGCTATATGATGCCTTCACAAAAAGGAAAGCTAAGGATTCATCTATATTCTGCTACTCCTCCTACTTCACCAACACCTGCTCCCGCTCCAGGAACCCCACCAACCAGTGGAGATATCCTTCTAACAGCAAAGCAGGAAGGAAAAAGTAGTCGCGTAAACGCTACAAGGTAGTGAATGGGATATTGAGTCTGAATCCAAAACCTTCTGATATAGTATCTGATTCTGTGGTATTAGGAAAAGAAGTTTTTCTAGAAGCCAATGTTTCCAATAAAAAAATGAAAGAATTCCTTGATGACCATCATTTTGAAATTAAAGCTCAAATTAAGGATTCTATAAGACTAGCGAAGACAGACCCTCGATATACACCTACTCATCGTCATCATATTGCTACCTCCATTCAGCAACACAGAGATTATGGGGTTTATATTCCTTTTGAGGAACCTCATAGTGAAGTAAAAATTTGGTAAAAGCCTTCAGAGGATGGGGAAGTTTTGTGCTTAATGGAACTAAAGCTTCTAGTACCATAGACCAAAAGTCTGCTGGTAGAGAACTATGGAAATTATGACAGCTCTAACCCTCCTAATGTAGATCCTAGTCAGTATGATGGAAGTATTGCCCGTCCAGAAATGGAGGCTTCTAATCATTATTTCATTAGAACAAAAGGAAATACTCCTATTTCAAGATTTACAGGATTAGAAGATGATATTTATATCAGCAGAGAGGAATTTTTCTCCTTCCAGATTAGGGGAAAATGATATTATTCAGTATTTAGACACTTCACTTCCTATGCTTTCAGGAGGTAGTGGTAGAGCCTTAAATATGGTTAATGAAGGGCGTAGTGAGGTCTTCTCCATAGGAGCAAATTTCGGAGGGGGAAGTGTAGGAATTGGTGGTTCCAGAGGTTCTGGGGATACCTACATCAAAGAGACCATGGCGGATTTTAATGGTGACCGTTTCCCAGATTTTTGTTCGTGGAGGCTTTGTGCAGTATACCACCCCTGAGAGGAGGCATCTCAGCTCAAGCTGCAGAAATAGGAGACTTCACTCATTCTAAAAACCTCTAACCAAGGAGGTTCTATCAATGGAACCTATGCCCATCCTTTAGCTAAATCGTCTGCATCTAAAAAAATACAGAGAAATCTACCCAACAACAGCAAAAATACTGCTACCCAAGGAACACAAGATGCTGATAAGGCAAAAAGCAACACTGGGACTCAGCGGAGGCATCTCTTCTGAGAAGACCATGCAGAGCATACCTATACCGATATTAATGGAGACGGGCTGGCAGACAGAGTAACGAGTAGTTATGTTTCCTACAATACTGGATATGGCTTCTGGAGTCCAGAACCTTGGAATTTTTGGAGAACTCAATAAAGGAGAAAGTACAGATACCAGTGGAGGTCCAAGTCTTGGATATTCTAAAGACAATCAGGATCCTTTACTGGAGGATACAGCTACGGAAAATCTATCACTGATATGAAAAACCCAGCTGCTGGATATGACTGGTGATGGACTGGCAGATAAAGTAATCTACCAAGACCATGGAACTCTTGTTTATCCTAACCTTGGAAACCGATGGGATACCACCCTCTTTTCATTCCTAGAACAGCTGGAAGACCTGTAGGAAGAAATGTCTCCATAAGTCATGGAGGGGTGTGAATATTTCTATTGACCCGCCACCTATACTATTTATCCGTCTCAGTTTTACAGGAGGAGGCTCCTATGGAACCAATACTAACCGTGTAGAAGCTACTTTCCTTGATGTAGATGGTGATGGCAACTTAGATTATGTACTCTCTGAAGATGAAAAATGACCTGAGAGTAGCCTATTCTAATATCCGCAGAACCAATATGTTGAAGAGGGTAGAAACAGCAACAGGAAGCTGGTTTGAAATAGATTACGAGCGTAAAATGCCAACTTATGAAAACCCCTAACAGCCAATGGGTACTCAAAGAAGTAAAGGTATTTGATGGCTATACTGGTGATGGAGAAGATTACGCTATCTCAAGATTTGAATATAACAAACCTTACTATGACCGAAGAGAGCGCAGTTTTCTATGGTTATGGCGAGGTAAAAGCAGATGCAGATCAATCCACAAGATGGTACAGTGCTGAGAACCAGCGTTCAGGAATATTATAATGAAGACTTTTTAGAAAAATCTCAGCTTAAGAAAAAGTACAACCTTTGATAAAAAAACGGAGCGAAACTCAGCGAAAGCAGTGTAACTTACCACATCGCAGATGCACAAAGCGGGGCGGTAATCCCGTCAAACCAACTTTCTCTTCCGCAGATGGATACAAAATCTGTATTCATCGCACCAAAAGAGGAGAGAGAACGAGTATATGAGCAGAGTGATTACCTAGAAAAGAAAACAGAGAAACACTATGACCGAGTAGGAAATATCGTCAAGTACATAGACCATGGAGCAGGAAAACCTTCTGATAAGATAGAAGCTGATATCCGCTATTATGAAAGTGCAACCCCTTACTTCGGGGGTATTGCCCAAAGTATTATCGTAAAAGATGCTAATGGAGAGGTAAGAAAACGGGAAGCAGATATCCACCCGCAGACTGCAGAAATCATCAAAATACGCCAGTTCTCTGGAGTAGGAATCTATACAGAGACACAGCTTTCTTATGATGAATATGGCAACCTGATACAGGTAACTGGTGCAGAGAATGAGAAAGGACAACGCTCACAGCTCAGCTATCAGTACAACCCTGAAAACCCATAGCCATATTACCAAGATTAAAGATCATTTTGGGTATGAAAATACCATGGAGTATGACTACCGCTTTGGAGCACTGGTAAAAAACTACTGACCGAAACGGGGAGAGTATGCTCTATACGCTGGATGCTAAGGGAAGAACCATCAGTATCTTAGGGTCCTAAAGGAAGCCAAAGCTGGAAAAACCCTACACCATCCGCTATGAGTATCCGAACCTTAATCAGTCTCATTCTGCTGGACAACTGCCTTATGCACTGACCAGAAACTACGACCCTGAACATAACCGCGATATAGAAACCTATACCTATGCTGACGGGACTGGGAAGAGCGGTGCAGGTGAAAAAGACCGCAAGCATCTTCAAAGGAAGAGGACTTGCTGATGAAGAAAAACACATCATCTCTGGAAAACAGATCTATGATGCCTTAGGCAGGGTAGTAGAGACCTATTATCCATTCACTGCATCGGTGCAGAGCCAGCTGGTGCCCGCACCGAGCAGCAGCATACCACCTACTAAAACCCTCTATGATGAGAAAGACCGACCGGTAGAGCAGATTCTGCCTGATGGTTCCAGCGTGAAAACGGCCTATAAAATCACCCACCACAAGGGGGAAAATACCCTGCACACCACACAGACTGATGCGCTCAATAGACAAAGCCATACCTATACCGATGCGCAGGGAAGAGTGCTGACCCAAGTGCAGCCTGACGGCACAGAGACCCATTTTGAATACAGTGCCATAGGAGAGCTTACCAAGGTAACTGATACGCAGGGACACCAGACCCTGAGCGAGTATGACCTCTTAGGAAGAAGAACCAAATTAGTACATCCTGATGCAGGAACGACTATTTTAGTCTATGACAAGGCAGGAAATCTCATCAAGAGACAAACCAGCCAGATACGCGGAGAAATGCCTGATGGCTACATCACCTACCACTATGATTACAACCGCCTGCAAGAGATAAAAATACCCGAAATACCCTGAAAAACAATGTCCGCTACCACTATGGAGCACAGAGTGAGCAGGCAGGAAGAAGAGGAAGACTCTGGCTGGTAGAAGATGCCAGTGGAGGAACGGAATACTTCTACGGAGATATGGGCGAGGTGACTAAGGAAATCCGAAGTCTGCGTATAAAGCCCGTAGAAGTGCAGACCTATGTAACCCAGTATGAATACGACAGCTGGAACCGTATCCAAAAGCTGGTTTATCCTGATGGAGAAAGACTGGACTTTGGGTATAATATTGCGGGGAACTTAACGAGCCTGAAAGGCTATAAAGCTCCCTGAAGGCACAGCACCAAGTGAGGAGCATGCCCTACACCTACCTGAAAACAGCAGGGCTATGATGAGTTTGAGCAGAAAGTATACCGTCTCTACGGAAATGATACCGAGACCCGCTACCACTACGACCCTGTGATGAGACGCCTTGAACAGCTCAAGGCCGAAAGTCTTGCTCCAGCAGGAGGCGGGGAAGTTTCTTATTCAGAACAACCGTTATGCGTATGATTTGGTAGGGAACATCCTCAAGGTGGAGAACCAGCTCCCGATTATCCGCAATGCACTGGGCGGGGCATCCAGCTATGAATATCAGTATGATAATCTCAACCGGCTGACCCTTGCCAAAGGAAACTACACGGGAGAGCTCACCAGCGCCAGCTATGAGCTGAAAATGAGTTATAATAATCTTAACTCCATCACAAAGAAAGAACTAAACCACCTCTCTGGAGGGGTGCAGAAGGGCTATACGCTGGACTACAGCTACAACAACCCTGCCCACCCTCACGCCCCGAGTGAAATCATGGAGATGGGCAAACCTAAAGCCCGAACTTACCAGTATGACGGCAACGGCAACCCTGTCTACTACGAGGAATCCAAGAGCTTCCGCTCTATGGTTTGGGATGAGGAAAACTAGGCTGAGAGGCATTAACGATAATGGAAAACTGCATCTCTACACTTACGACCATACGGGCGAGAGAGCGTTGAAAAGCAGCGGAGAGAGCAGTACGGTGGTGACCAACGGGCTGACATCGGCAGTCATCACCCATATGGACGACTATACCGCCTATGTGAATCCTTATTTTCGTGGTGCAGAAAGGCAGATTTACCAAGCATTATTTTGAGGGAAGCAGCAGGATAGTGAGCAAGCTGGGCGAAGGGACTTTTCATCATCCAAACAGGGGGATTTCAGCGGGAGGAATAGACTACATCCGCCAGAGTGCCCAAATGCAGGAGGCAAGAGACAGGTATATTAAAGGGTCTCTGACCCCGCCAGGTCCGCCGACACAGCACGGCATATATGCCAGCCCAGAATGGACAGGACAGCCTTACCCTGAGCCTTGGATGGCAGAATATCCGTCAAGACCAAGAACCGCCCGAAGGCTGGCCAAGACCACCGAAGTTCAATGAGCCGGGAGATGTGCCAGGTCCACCAGTGCAGTATGGAGACCCCATCACACCGCAGACGGTGAAAGCAGGGTATGGCTTCATAGATAATGGAATAATAGAGAAAAAAATTTGTATTTTTACCACCCAGACCACTTGGGAGTCATCAGTTACATTACGGATAGAGAGGGAAGAATAACCCAGCATACGGAGTATATAGCGTTTGGAGAGGTGCTCTTTGAGGAACACAGCACAAGCAGAGACTATGCCGTATTTGTTTAATGGGAAGGAGCTGGACACAGAGACAGGGCTTTACTACTACGGAGCGAGATACTACGACCCTGAGAGTATCGCTGTGGCTGAATGTAGACCCATTGGCAGAAAAACAATGACACCATATGCATATACCAATAATAACCCGATAATGTTAGTAGACCCTGATGGAAGAAGTGGAGAAGACCCACCAATAAGTTTTGGTTTTAGAATAGGTGTTAGTATAGGAATAGGTAGCAATGGTATCAACTTTAATGCCGGAATATCTGCTGGTGTTCAGTATAGAACACCTAACTTCAGCTGTAGCATTTGCAAGTGCAAATGTATATGGAGGACAACAGTTAGGAACATCTTATATGACGAAAGGAGTACAATATGACTTAACAGCGGGAGCCTATGCAAGTATAGGAAATGGTACGGGAACACCTCATAATTTCTATACATTAAACTATAATACTCCTTCTCCTTTTAATAACACCTTTGATAGTTCACTTTCCTATGGACAAATGCTTACTTATAATTCTGCTATAAATGCATTAGGAGATGGTCCTGGTATACAATCACAAGGGCTTGTAGGAGGAAGGTTTGGCAATAATTTCTCTTTTTCTACAAATAATGATGCTAGTATATATGGTTCATATTTATTATTTAATAAAAATGATAAAAACCGACGCAGGATGGACTGGAGGAATAGCTATAAATGTAGGAGGGATAGAATTTGGCTACCAGAATTTTAGCGGATACTGGCCTGAATTTGGATCTAAGGGACCTGATGGAGAGCCTTTATATCCATATGGACATGTATTCTCAGCTGGAAAATAGGGATGGTACAGGACAAAATGGGAAATATCACCAAGGATTAAATCGAGCGTTTAATTTCGTGAGAAAAGGAAGTGTTACAGGAGGGGTCTTCTCAGAAGCATGGTTTCAGAATTGGATTCATAAGAAAGTTTCAAATGATGGGACATACATCTATAATAATCAAGGAAATGTAAATATATCATCAGGAAAAATGAAAAAAAGTTAGTATTATTATTTAGTTTATTATCGCTGTGTAATTCATGTTTTTTTATGCATAAAGGAACATGGGGAAACGGAATGTGAGACCGAAGCGTCCGAATTTTAAACTGCTCAAAACGCCATTTAAAGAGACCAATCTGCTTGTATTTAATAAAAAGCTATTTAGGTAAAAAACTACATCTTTTGCTCTTAAATTTTACTCGGATGGAAGACTGATTTTCTTTACCTCTCAATATGGTTTTACAATAAAGCCAAGCGACACCTTTTAATAAAAAACTGGGAGAATGCTCTAATATAGGTTATTGGAGAGTAGAGGATAATAGAATAAAAATAGAGTATTTCTTATGTGGTGATAGTGGTTTTTATAAAAAGAAAACAAGGAGAAATAAAAGGAGACACTATTGTTTTTATCAAAATTTTTATCATCCCTTTTATAAAGAAGTTCGAGAAGAGCGATATGTATTATCAGACATGTCATTTGAATAGCTAAGCTTCTCTACGGAGCAAACTTTCCGTCTCGATGGAAAAGTTTGCTGGAACAGGGACGAAAAAATGATTATCTTTGGATTGAATTATATGAAATTTTTCAAATGATGGTACATACATCTATAATAATCAAGGAAATGTAAATATATCATCAGGAAAAATGAAAAAGTTAGTATTATTATTTAGTTTATTATCGCTGTGTAATTCATGTTTTTATGCATAAAGGAACATGGGGAAACAGAATGTGCAGACCGAAGCATCCGAATTTTAAACTGCTCAAAAACGCCATTTAAAGAGACCAATCTGCTTGTATTTAATAAGACTTATTTGGGAAAGTCGATTACTTCCTTTTGCTCTTAAGTTTTTACTCGGATGGGAGATTGATTTTCTTTACCTCTCAAGATGGTTTTTACAATAAAGCCAATCGACACCTTTAATAAAAAGCTGGGAGAATGCTCTAATATAGGTTATTGGCGAGTAGAAGACAATAAAATCAAGGTAGAATATTTTTTTATGTGGTGATAGTGGTTTCTATGAAAGAAAACAAGGAGAAATAAAAGGAGACACTATTTTGAACGAGATTGTAGGACAAGACCATTCAAGCAAAAATATGTTATGATAAATATATTTTATCCAATATGAATTTCGATAATGTTCCAGATGTGTTGTTTTAATTATAAATAATATATAACTATCTGATAAAACAGAACTAATATAATAATATAAAAACAGAGAAAAAAAGATCTTTAGGAAAATATAAAAATCAGGGTATGGCTTCATAGATAATGGAATAATAGAGAAAAATTTGTATTTTTACCACCCAGACCACTTGGGGTCAAGCAGTTACATTACGGATAGAGAGGGAAGAATAACCCAGCACACGGAGTATATTGCCTTTGGAGGAGTATTGTTTGAGGAACACAGCACGAGTCAGACCATGCCGTATTTGTTTAATGGGCAAAGAGCTGGACAGTGAGACCAATCTGACTTATTTTTGGGGCAAGAGTATCTGGATATGAAAACCAGCCTGTGGCTGAATGTAGACCCATTAGCGGAGAAGTATCCACATGTATCTTCTTATACTTATACACTAAATAATCCAATAAAATTTATAGATCCTGATGGGAAGGGATGTTATTCCATCAAAAGAGTTTCTAAAATCTTCATATGCTTCTATATAAAAAAATTTAATGAAAACTAATACTGTATATAAAAATATTTTATCAAAGTATTCTAATTCAAAATCCTTTAATTTTTTTATTTAAATCTTGGAGATGGAAAGATTCCAGTTGGAGCTGCTGCTTCAACAAGGAGTACTCAAAAATAAGTGATAAAAACAGGGGAATAAAATTATAGGAAAAAAACTATTGTTGGCGTGAAGCAAAAATCTTATTATGAAGAATCTGTTTTAACTAAGAATAATTTTGAAAGGAGTGAAATCGCAATGGCAGGAACTTTAATACATGAGGCGTTACATGCAAAAAAATAGCCACAACTTTCAAGAAAGAGGAACATAATCATGATACTTTTATGGAATATCATGATACATATTTAAATGCTCTGAAAGAGTATAATCAAGATAATAATTTAGGTTATACTGATCTGCAATTAAATGATTTGGTATGGGAAGGAAGTAAAGGATCTAAACAATTTAAAGAATATATACAAAAACTTTCTAAGGCAAATGGTAATACATATGAAGAAGAGTTAAAAATCCCATAATGAAAGAATTAGTAAAATTATTTGGAAAGAAAAGAAAAAAATGAAGAAAAATGAAAGATATATTATTAGTAGTGTTCCTATGTATTAGTTCAGTATGTTTTATCACAGAAGTTTATTAATATACGATTTGAAAGCACTCCTGAACAAGAGAATAAGTATAAGGTTTTTGAATACAAAAGAATATTTTTAGATGATTTAATATTTAAGGAAGAAGGGTTATTTAGCAGAGATACATTAAATAATAATACTACAACTATTTTTTTAAAATAAGAAATGATAAATGGTATTTTATAAAAAAATGAGTTTATTTTGATAAAGAAAAAGATATAAACTCAGTAATACTAATTAATGGAGATAAATATCTATTAAATTGGTGTAAAACTAATTTAATAGATAAGGAATCAAAAAGAAATAATCTATTTATTAAAATTAAATCCAATAGGCTTCAGAATAACTGGTTTACCTCAATATTTATTTACGCTGAAAGATGGTATAATTGCTATAGATGGACATAATATGCTTTTAATTAGAGAGGACAAGAAATATTTATGGGAATTATGCAAATAGGGAATATCCTAAATATATTATTAAAAATTCACAATAAAAAATAAATGAGGTATCATCATATCACCAAAGAGAAAGCAGAAGGTAAATTATCAAATCCTCAAAGAATAGCAGTTCTTTAAGAAAAATCATAAAGAGGAGGGTATGGCTTCGTTCCGAATGGGATAAGAGAAAAAGAATTTGTATTTTTACCATCCAGACCACTTGAGGGTCAAGCAGTTACATTACGGATAGAGAGGGAAGAATAACCCAGCATACGGAGTATATTGCGTTTGGAGAGGTGTTGTTTGAGGAGCATAGCACGAGCAAAACTATGCCGTATTTGTTCAATGGGAAGGAGTTAGACAGCGAGACAGGATTATATTACTACGGGGCTCGTTACTTGGATAGTAAAACCAGTCTATGGCTGAATACTGATCCTCTTAGTGGCTATAATCCTATCAAAGAACATGAGCATTACATAGATGGACAACATAATAGAGGGTATTCAACCCTATGAACCTAAATACTTATACATATACCTACCAAAAATCCTATTCGATACATTGACCCTAATGGGAAGCAAACAGATGCTATTGCTAGTTATTTCCAGGGAAAATTACAAGGAATTGGGACATATGTTCAGTATAAAGTAAGTAAAACCTATAATGATACAAAAACAAGCAATTATTAACACCGCAAAAACAAGCACAAACTTGGGTAAAAAAATAATAAAAAGAAATATTATCCTTAGCCAAGAACTTTCAAGAAACAGGAGATCAAGCAACTATAACAGGATTAGGAATGGCTGCCGCAGGTGCTCCTGTAGCTGGAGTTGGAGCGACTCCAGGTCTTGCATTAGCAACCGCAGGTGGATTTTCCTCTACTGTTGGCAATGCTATGGGAAGTAGGTGTAGAACTTATTACACAAGATTTTTCTGATAACAAAACTGGAAAAAGCAATATATAATATAGGTACTGCTTATATCATAGACAAAAACAATAGATGCTCTAATTCCAGGTCCAACCCCAACAAAGGGAATGACTTCTCAAGCACAAAAGAAATTAAACGAAATGAACAAAGTCAAAACAGAAATAATTAGAGAAACATCTAAAAAAGCAGTAGAAAAAGAATAATTATGATAGGAAAAGAATACATTATAGCTTATATATTGATGTTAATATTAAAACATATTATATTTAAGAGATAAAAAGAAAGCAAATAAAAAGATAATAGTAATCCTATGAATTATCTTAGATTATTTCAATCATATGCAAGTCTTATATTAATTTTCCATATTATTGTTATTATCTATATTCAGGTAATGTGGTAATGTTCCAGATATGTTGTTTTAATTATAAATAATATATAACTATCTGATAAACAGAACTAACATAATAATATAAAAACCATAATATAGATGGGCAATAGCTCTATCTATATTATTTTTTGCACAAAAAATAATGATGTATATGACTGAGTTTCATTCCTCGTGTTCCAGATGTGTGGGCAGGTGTTTCTACTGTGGCGGAAAAACTATAAAAACACGGTTTTACCAAAGGAAATAAACAAAGATAAACAATAAATAAATTTTAAAAATTTCTACCTCCGCATTCTTGATTTAGTAGGCTCTTGCATGATTTCTTCTTTTTCAGCAACCTTTTCT
>BNJS01002463.1_pt1 | contig 17684 bp, 20 predicted proteins | sample 8540461 | NCBI WGS metagenome assembly BNJS01 (sample SAMD00202454, study PRJDB9452) | human saliva metagenome | isolation source: human saliva | place: Japan | reverse complement strand
CCTACAAAGTAAAACTACTCTCACTCTTATCTCCTAAATATTTTATTTTTAATCTTTTATTTCTTACTTTCTTAATCGTGCATTATCCTATGAATGATTTCTAACGACTCACTCTATATGCTATTATACCACAACAATAGAAGAGAAAAAGACAAGATAAGAGTTAAACACAGCAACAAATCAGTAAAAATCACACTTAACTCTACTCAGTTGACATACAAAATTTCAACTTTATCCTATATATTAAAAATATTATTTTGGCAAAATAAAAAGAGTGACTCAAAAATCATTGATTTTCAGAAAAATCGATTTTATCAAGTCACCCTCACTCAGAACACCATAAAATTAATTAATATTATACTTTATTCAACTCTAAAAATCCCATAATATCTTTTAGCAAATATTATAACTTGCATGCAGTAAATAATTTTTGTCATACTATATTTAATCTTCTTAATATTATCTTCAAAAATAGTTCTTCTAAACAATCTAGTACTTCTTCTAAATTTTTAGCGATTTTTGCCATTCCATTTTCTCCTAAAAGTAGATAGCATTTTCCATCTCTTGTCCAGGGAACTGGATTAAAAAGAATTAGTGGGAATATTACTTGCTAATGCTTCAGAAAATAGTTACTCCTCCTGCCTTAGTTATAGAACATCAGCAGTCTGCATCCATTCTCTCATATTTTCAGTGTATCCTAGAATCTTAACCATTTCTTGTTCAGCATAATCAATTTCTAATTTCATTCTTTAATGCTCTATTTTTACCACAGATTACTACTACTTGGTATCTATTTTTCAGTAATATTTTTTCCCAATAAGTTTTGAAAAAAATCAGTAGATACTCAAACACTCAACAGATAATAAAACTGTCTTTTTATCTATAGCTAATTTATTATCTTCCAACCATTGTTCAACATCCATTTTATTATCAATTTTTCAGCAATCAGTATTCCAAATTTCTTAACTTTTTGTTTTCTACATTTAACTTCAATAACTCTTTTTCAGTTTCCATCTGTCGCTACATAATATCTAAACTGCATCCTTTAGTTAACCAACTTTTATGAAAATGATAATCCGTTATTATATTAACTATTGGTATCTTATTATCTTTCAATAATGATAAAGCTGGAGTTGGAAATGTTGAGACAATAATATCTGGTTTAGTCTGTTTTACTAGTTTTTCAAATACTCAGAACTAAAATATCTATAAACAGAGATATTACTATGACTTTTTCCTGCATAATACAAATACCCGTAAATATCTCTAAAAATATGAAAAGCTATATAAATATAATTTTTAAAACTGGTGTCAAATTCGGGTGAGCTTGTAAGAACAAGTCTGTTTCAATAACTTCAACTCATCAGCATAATATTTTTCAAATGTTTCTTTAATATGATACTTGAAGATGCCCATTTCCGAAATGAACCTGTTATTAATAAAAACTTTTTCCATTACCTCACCTCTACTTTTTATTATAATAGATAAGATTATAAGTTAATACTATCACACTACCTAAACACATCCCGCCATCAGTATCCGTCGGATAATGTACTCCCTAAATATACTCTAGAAGTCGCTATAAACAAAAATTCCCTATTATCGCTATAAGAATAGGAAAAATAATTATTATTTCCTTTCTTCGATAATTTAATAAATATTAATGCCAATGTTAAATACAATATTGTTGCTGAAGTCGTGTGCCCACTAGGGAAAAACTTAGACTATTTAATTCTACTAAACGATGAATATTAGGTCGAGGACGATTAAAAAATTATCTTAATAAACGCCATCACTATCCCACACGTACTCATTGTAAAGAGTTAAAAATAGAACCTCTCTTCTAAACCTATTTCACAAATAAAATAATAACTATTATAACTGTTATTGCTGCACTTTTGCTTCATATCTGCTATATTATGTCACATTTAAATATATGCTTGTAAGTGCTGGATTTTCTAAACCTTGAATAAAAATTAATAATTATACTATCCAAAAGGTTTCAAAAAACTATTATAACCACTCGCAATAATGACCAAACATCACTATAAAAATGTAATTAATCTTTTTCTGATTATTTTTGTCATTAAATCTCTAACCTTTTTAAAATCTCTAATTCATATCATATTACCATAATTTTATATATAATGATAGCAAAATAATATTATAATCTCACAATATTACTTTTCAAATTACGTGTTTTTATTAATTTCTATAAAAAATTTTTATAATAAATATCATTTTTATTATAATCGAAAGTTATTCAAAAATAACTATATCTTCTAATATGAATAAAATAACCTTATAAATAGACTAAAAACTAATTACACTTTCTAGAAAAATTTAGAATTTTTTCTTTTTCGTCTAAATTTTATATATATAATCAGAAACAAATAATCTTAATACAACTGAAATATGTGAAATTACCAAATCTAAAATCCTCATATAATCTCCTCTTTAGTAGTTTTTATTATAATAAATGCGAGGCTGGAATTTTTCCTGCCTCGTATTGTAATAATCAAATTTGACAAAATCGAAATTTTCGCTGCTTTGTAGTTTGAATAAAGCTTATCGTGCTTGTTTTCTTCTAATCAATATTATTACTAGAGCTGGTACACCATACTAACAGCTGTCTCTGATTCAACCAGTTCCTGGAAGTTTCTCCATCTCTTTTATTATTCTCTACTTTTTAGAACTTTCTATCAGTGTTACTATAAATTTCTCCTTTACTTTCTTCATAGTTCGCTTTTACCCTGTGATACATTATTTGTGCGACTTTCTAAATCTTAGCTCTTACTCTAATTCTTTCTAAAATAGTAAATTTACTAGTGATATATGAATTTGCAACACACCTTCTATACTCTCAACTTTTCTAAATATTATTTTCTGTAATAGGTATACTTCTAATTCTGTACATCATTTAGAAACAGGTACCTTAATCGTGCGTTCCCATCGCTGATATCTTCTTACCATCTTTTTAAAATAATTTCAAAAATCCTCAACACTTTTATATCACCTAATTTATCAATACTTCCTTATCTAATTTCTTATCGCTTATACTAGCACAAATATAGAATCAGCATTTTATATCAGAAAAACAGATATATCATGATTTGATAATTTTAGATTATATTTTTATCATTAACTCCGTTTCTTTTATCTTTATCATTTTGTTCTTCTTTGAAACTTCTTTTCCTCTATCATAGGTGTTTCTTTTACCACATCTATTTTCATTTAGAGGTCAGCATTCTTCTATATTGTCTTCTTCTAGGTCCTCTTCTAAGATATTCTTTATTTTTGAAGATTTTCATTATTAGAATGGGTAATTAACATTTCATTTACCTGTAACTAACCATAAATTTTTATTTCTCTCTTTATTTTATCAACTTTAATACCAGACAATAAGTAGTTCAAAAATTCTTTTTATCGATTAAATTCAATCAATCTTTTTCCTTAATAATCTCTCCTAAAAGTTTATCTTCTGAAGAAATAGTATTTTCACTTTTTCAGATTTTCGATAGATTTCTGAATCAATACTGTTTAAATCACTCAATTTGTATTTTCACTACTACGCTGTGCATAGAATTGTCTCAAATGAATCTGTGGCTAACGCCTATAAGTAGTACTGAGCAGCAATTACTATCCCTTTTCTTGTACATATTTCTTTGTGTTAATCTAGCTTCCTCCTATATAACAACACAAGATAATAAATTTATCTCATATCTTTACAATTATATTAATCTCTATAAAATGAGCAAGTATTTGCCATTTTATTTTTAAATATATCTTCATATTCAAAATACTATTATACATCTTTAAATTATTCATTAATTTGGTATATTAATAAAATATTATTTTGTACTGACAATTATAAAAATAAATATTAAAAATATATGCGATATTATCTCGATACGAACTGATAAAATCTATCTAGTTCGTCATTTTAATCTTAAATTTAATATTGATCAGTATGTCTACTCAGTATACTAAAATCAAACTAATTTGTATGTCTAATACTATATGCTATGCTTATTCATTTTTCTTGGAAAATACTCGTAATAACTTTACGTAACTCTTCTTTTTCTTTTTCTGGCCACTCACCTTCTTGTTGTGCTGCTGCATGAGTTCTGGGATATTCAATAGAAATTCTCTTAACTGTACGAGTATTAGCATGCTTTCTTACAAAAATGGTATTTTCTTCATTAATTCTTCAGGAACCAATGAGAGTATTCTTTCTGCAGTTTCTTTGTCGCTAATTACTGAAAAAGTAAGACCTTTCTTTATCTGCTCTTGTTCTGTTCTGTAAAATCTTCTAACTTCATTCTTATTCTCCTAAGTATGTATATTGTCAATTATTATATATAATACTGACGAAACAACAAATAATTCTGATAGAGATTATCAATATTAAAATGTTATCATATATAACTACTAAAATTCTTAAATAACATATATAAAAATATATATAATATAAATGATAATAGTATGCAGGAGAACTATCATGAAAATCATTTAGAAAAACTTTAATAGAATCTCGCTGTTGGTGAATTGAGTTGCAGTTATTATATTTTGGATAAAATTTCTTTATATTCAAAAATATACATTACTGACACAGTATCTATAATTCCTGTTATCTTCACACTATTCCTACTAAGTTTTTATCCTTATACAAAGTTCCATCTTTTGGTTAGTTCTTTTAAAAAGAATATCAAATAACAATTTCGCTAAAACAAGCTTAGGAAAAATTTATAATCACCTAAGAAGATTAGATATAATTCTACTATACTATCTATATTAATAATAATAGTAAATCATCGAAACTTTCACTCCAGCAATTAGATCTCTTAGCATTTGGATTTTTCTGCACAATAGACATATACTATTATAAAGTACGATTATCTTATAAACCAAATGTTCTGATAAACTACATACTCCATGGAAAAATAAGAAAAAGCAGAATAGCAAAGTTGAGATATAAAAAAATAATATAATACCTTAGATAATTGCTTCTAAAAATTCATTTGATACTTATCATATATTTATATAAATAAAACTTATAAATTATAGCTCATAGAAAACAATTTATAAAAGCTACCTTTCTAAAATTTATAAACCTTATAGTACAAATCACAACGAAATTAATTATTGAAAATGTATAAAATATTATAGTGAAGTAAATATAAAGAGAATTAACATAGGTAAGATTTTTCAAAATAAACTAAAGCATATGACAATATAAACGAAAAACAGTAAATTTTTAATTTACTGTTTAATAAATACTATATTATGGCGTTTTATTTAATTGTTCGAGTTAGACAAATTGGTATTTAAATTCAACACTTACGTAAAATAAAACGGACTATTCTCCTGAAGTATGTTCTATACCATTATAGTTTAATGCAAAGTGTAGCTATATAGTCGTTTCCATAACGTGATAGTCTATGTCTTTTGTCACACGATTCATAAAAATCTATCATAGCAAGCCCATTTTTAAGTTGTCCTCTAATCTGAGTTTCTAAGGTATGGCTAAATTCATATCCATATTCTGGATTTATAGTTATCTTGCCTTCCTCTTCAAGCTCTTTTGAATTAAAAGGTATTGAGAATTTTAAAAGTAATTCTTCATCAGGTTTATCCCACACAATATCAGCATCATACATGTATATCCAAGGATTCATAAATCCGACCATTAACAATCCACCCTTTTTCAATACTCGAGAGGCTTCTTTATATATGTTTTCTAAATCTTCTACATATACATTTGAAACTGGATTAAAAATAATATCAAAAGTTTCATTTTCAAATGGAAATGGTTTTGTCATATCACCTTGAACTGTGTTGATTTTTAAACCTTCTCTTTTAGCAACCATTTCATCTCTTTGCAATTGTGATTTAGAAAAATCCATTATAGTTACATCATAACCTTTTACTAGCAAAAACTGGGCCTTTACTGACCACCACCACAAGCTAAACCTAATATCTTTTTTCCATTTGCTTTTTCAAACCATTCTTCTGGAACTTTTTTCCCAACAGTTAATGCAACAGAAATTGGATTATTTCTAGCTTCTTCTAATTCTTCGTGTGTCAATGGCTCAGTATAGTCATTTTTTACATTATTCCATCTATCTTCATTTAATTTTATATAACTGTTCATCTTATATCTCCTCGTAATATATATTATTTCGATTTAAGTTACATATGTTGCCATTATATTTTTCTGATCTCTACAAATTCAAAGCGAAAAATATATCCATGAACTTTTTATGATAGACATAAGCTATCGTTAAAAAGTACCAGATATATTTTTATTTTGCGGTACTCCTCTAATTTGAATCCATATTTATTTAGAAGTTGTTTTGAATAAATTTTTTTCATTTTTGAGTTTCTAACTTCTTTCCAAAAGGATAGCTGCAACTTTTAACTTGTTAGAATAATTATTACTAGATTCATCTGCACAAAATTCTTTTTAGAAATTGATTCCACTGACAAGTCGAATTATCATACTTTGCATAATCTGATTCTCCATAATATATTTTTATCATATCTTGAATTGTAAAATTTTTTTATCGTTATCACTTTTTACTTTTCTCCAAGCTGTTGCTATATCAGCATTAAATTTAAATGGGCTAACTCCTGTTACAGCTGAAAAATAATCTCTAAATTTTTGGTTAAAGAAAAAAACCACATACTAGCAATGGTGTATTTAAAGATATTACTTCGACATGTTTTTATTTACTTTCCTCGTAGACTTTTCTATTCTATTTCCCCTTAAAATATTGTTCAATAATATAGTTCAATTCTTTCTTTTGTACATCTATACTCTAGCCCAAAGAGACTTACATATTTGCGAAAGTTCTTCTCGATACCAATAGTACTTGTTAAATTCCTCAAATGATTCTATATCTTTAAAACTAGGGTCTAATTTCTATCACACAATCACCTCCAAAACTTCATGTATATCTAACTTTCCAGCCTTAATCAACTTTCTTTATTCTATTATACTATATTACTTGAGGGTTCACCAATAATAAAAAAATGTAGAACAAGAACACTACCTTACACTACTTTATTTTTGTCAAAACTATATATTCTTATTTTATCATTTTCACTATTCTATTATTATATTTTTGAGATTAAATTTGATTATATAATCTCACATGATATTTAATTAAATAATATTGTAAGGAATTATAAATATGCTGAGTTAAAAACGATGACCCAAAAAGTTAGATATCTCCTATCTAATTTTTGAGTCAATGCAATATAGATATAGTATTTATGTTATTAATCTATTGAAATAAAGCTCGCATCAACAAATCCAAAAGAAAGATTCTCATCAAAGTAGAGAACAAAACCTACTTTTTTTGTCGTTAAATTAGCAATCAAAAATGGAAGTTTACGTTGATTTATCTTTACTTCCTTGTATTTTTCCATTTATAACTTACTTGCAATGATAATCCTTTATTTTTATAGCCCAATTATAATGGCTAGAAGTAGCACTGACAAAATAAGATCCCAATGTACTCCCATCAACCCATTTATAAACTCTTTTTGAAAAATAATTCTTCATTTGTAAAGTTTTCGACTAGTTTCAGAACATCTTTATGAGATTTTTGTAAAAGCTTTTTGTCGCATCTTCCAGAGACGTATTCTGATGCTTTTTCCCAAAAATTCTACATTCATATCGCCATAAGTTCTCCAGTTATATGGTTCAGGAATAAATGATTTTTCTTCTCCCTTTTGATTGGAACGTACCCAATTCAAAACAAGTTTATGCCATTCATAGAGATGAATTAAGATATCTCTTAAGTTTTTATCTCTTCTCCAATGAGCTTCTTTTTTCTTTTTATCTTTTGAAAAATCAAAAGGTGTGTTTAACTCTTCACTTGTCATCTTTGAAATAAGTAAGTTTAACTTTTCATAACTTTCCTTAGCAACTATCATTAAATCATTTTTTGTCGTTGGTCTTGGCACAATTAATCCCTCCCTTTACAAAAATACTATATTATTATCTTTTATAATTTTCTCCTATTAATCACCTTTTCACAAGCAACGTCATATATTCAACGGTTCACTGTTACTGTATCACTACTCCTCTACGACAGCTATCGCATAAAAACATTCGTATTTAATGACTTCGTTCTACACCCTTGTCATTAAAACGACTGCTCCAACATGTGGTGATAGTAACTACCCATATTATCAAACAAAATTTAGACTAAAAATTGTTAGGATTCTACTATTTGACTAATTCAACAGCTTGTATAAAATCATTAATGTACGAATCGAAATCAATTAAAATATTGTTAGACCATAGCTTCTTATCTTTATTTAAATTTAAAAAGTATATTACCTGTTTCATAAAATTTATAATCAAAAAATATCTGAAATGAAAAATCTATGTGAAACATCTTTAACTGAAGATACATTATTATAATTAATAATACTTGCTAGATCTCTATAAATTGGATTAGATTGGACTCCTAACGAATCAAAAGTTTCCTTGATGAAATATTAAACCAAGCAGTAGGTTTGTAATCGCTACGAACTTGAACATTTCATAACTTAACATTTGATAAGGAATCTGTCCATTATATTGAGTACTACTCTCAAACATCAATTCCTTCGAAACCAGGTTAAATTGCAATTTATGAGGTAGAATTTGTAAATTTCTGAAAAATTTCTCCTTCTTCAATTAACATTTTAATAATTATATCATCAACCTTTGAAACAGTTGATAGAGGACTATTTGTATACTCTTGAATTAGTACTTCTAACTCATCAGAAAATGAATTGTGATTGCTCCATCGCTGTATAATACTAGATTTTTTTCATCAACAGAAAGAGTTGATAAATCCAATTTACCATTTTTCAACATGAAATTGAACAAAAGGATACAGATTAGATCTATAGTAGTCCCCTAATTCAGAATACTCTTCTAGTTTGAAATTATATTCTAATTTTTCACATGTCTTGGACCTACTTGTTTCAAATAAAAAAATAATCATGAAAAATCAATTGACAACTCATCAAATATCGGTGCTAAAATATCTCTAATTGTAGAGAAAATAAACCATGAATCCCTCTGATTAGTCTTTTTAACAGTACTTGGGTTTACATGGCTGGTACCCTAGATCAATTAATTTAACCTGTAATCTATCCTGCCTAATTTCACCCACAAATACTTCATTATAGATATTATTTTTATAACATAATATTTCTTGTTTAATTTTCTCAAGATCAACTGGAATACATTCTTTATTTTTTTCTTGACATTATTATATTTATCAATTAAATCACTAAGGTTATCAGTTAATATCGATCCTCCAATCATAATATTTCCTGGATTCAAATCACCGTGTCTTATCTTGTACTTTATCAAATACGAAATATTTCTCAAAAAATAAATACACAGATTCACTCCCTCCTGAAGAATAATATCAAACACAGAATTTTTCTCTAGCATTATCTTAGATAAAGAAATCTCTTTTTAACGCTGAGATAAAACTTGTTCTAACTTTCAAATAATCCTTTAATGTTAAAGAGTTTTCTACTAATTCCATAATCGAGTAATAAACATGTACTGGAAAAAGCAATTTACCACTATCATATACCCTCGCAATAGTATCACCTAGTTTCACACTACTATTTTTGTTTCCTCAATTGCTTTAATTTCAATTTTTATTATCAGTGATAAAATATAACTTGACTAGTTGTTCAATTTTTAAATACTTATGAAATACAATAAACGTGATACCGTTCGCACCATTGGATAAAATTTTCTTAAACTCTAAATTTTGAAAAGCTGGTACATCATTTTTGATTAAGAATTGCTTCTCTTCGTAATATAACACTCCACCATCATTTATAGATATCTTTTTAATATAGCTTCCCACATCTGCTCTAGCCATTATAGTTTCTCCCTAAAGTTATTTTTTTAATATATTATATCATAAATAGTACCAAAAACTAGTAACTTTCCAGTTACAGTCTCTTATAAATCTACCTCAATTTCTTCAAGGAAAGTTACTACAATTTATCCAGCTTCTGAAATACTGATGTAGTTGTGAACTTGATTCATGATAACTTCATCAAATTTATCTAAATCTAGTATTTGATACATCTGCTTGGCATAGTGCTTATGGAGAAGATTTGCTCCTTTCTCTAGCTTCTTCAACTTAGTTACCACATCAGATCTATATTTTTGAGCAGCCTAATTAATCTTCTAAAAATTAAAACTCAAACTCTGTTAAGAAATTCATCAACAACATCTGTAAATCTCCACGAGACCAAATCTTGCCTAAGTTTCATATATAAGAGGGGACACATTCATTCCCATAAAGCCATGATCATTAGAAATGAATGTGTCCCCTATGTGTAATTGGAAATAAAAACTCAGTAACACCACCTATCGAACCAAGACACTCAACTACTGCTCTCAGTCTGATACTTCCTCATATATCACAAAAAGCCTTACAAATCAAGGCTTTTCATTATACCTTTCATTCAAAGATTTCTAGTCTTTCACGAGCAGTGCTACACATTCAACATGTGCTGAGAGCTTTCTTCTATACTAATAGACGAAAGGGTGTGAAAATGATTTTTAAATGATACTGTGGAACGGAACAGTAGCCCTAGTATTGACTACTGTCGTTTCTATTCATATTGGCTATTCTAGGACTGAGATGAAAAAATCTATAAATGCTCAGAATAAAATTGAACCCGCAAATCTCCCCAAAACAATGGTGAGTCATGTACTTGTATTATTCCGAAAAAATACACCTCTGGTGCAGTGAGACAAATTGGTGTATCTTATAGTGGCTTCGTAGATGAAAGCTATACTCTACTATCACTCTTTGATGATGTAGAACAAATTGAAAAAGATAATAGACTTCAGACAGCTATTGATGTTGTCAGAGAACAGTTTGGTTTTTTTAGCCATACAAAAAAAGGAACCGTCCTAACTGAAGGTTCCAGAAATATTGAACGCAGTAAACTTATCGGTGGTCATTCCGCGGGTGGATTGGAGGGATTAAAATGAAACAAGAAAAAAATACAGTACAATTTTTCAGAAATCCGTAGCAAAGGATGTAATGATATTGAAATGCTTGAAAGATTTTTTTACATGGAATCGTTGAAACAGCAACTTCAAAAACTTCGTCAGAGAAAAACTCAAAACAACTGAAATATCGATACGACTAGTACATGCTAAATCTGAAAACCGATTACCATTGGAATTTACATTTAGCATTAAGCCAACAAGCTCATCTGTGATAATCTATACTGAGGTAATCAATCGCTTTAAAGAATGTTACACAGGTGGGGGAATTCAAGGTTTTACGATTCAATTTGATAAAAAAATACCCTTGCCTCTGCATAGAAAAGGATTTGATATGATTGACCGTTCATATTTACCATTTCAATCAGCAAGAGAGTACCAGGATACAAAGATGCAAATGACTATACTGAGCCGTTGACACACGAACAATTAGAAGAAGCTAGAAATAATCCAATTTCTGTATTAACTATTGGAAAAAAATTCCAAAAGAATGGTTTGAAAAGCAAATGGAAAAAGATATTAGGTTTAGCTGTGGTGGTGGCCAAAAGGGGCCAGTTTTTCTGTAAAGGTTATGATGTACCATAATGGATTTTCTAAATCACAATTGCAAAGAGATGAAATGTCAGTTGCTGCATAGACGCTTCTAAAAATTAACACAGCCTCAAGCGTGATATGACGAAACCATTTCCATTTGAAAATGAAACTTTTGATATTATTTTGCACCAGTTTTCAAAATGTATAGCAGAAGATTTAGGAAAATATGGTGTATAAAGAAGCCTCGGAGACTGGAAAAAGGGTGGATTACAATATCGGATGGTTATGAAACTCCTTGCATAATACATGTACGATGCTGATATTGTAATGGGGATAAACCGACGAGGAATTACTTGCCAAAAGTTGCAATGCGTCGAATTCAAAGAGCTTGAGGAAGGTGCAGATAACCATAAATCCAGCATATGGATATAGAATCGCCACACCTTTAGAAACTCAGATTAGAGGACAACTTATGGGCTTGCTATGATAGATTTTTATGAATCGTGTGACAAAGAAATAGACTATCACGATTATGGAAATGACTATATACTACACTTTTGTATTAAATTATAATCCTATAGAACATACTTAGGAGAATAGTCCGTTTTATTTTTGACGTAAGTGTTGAAATCTGAAATACCCAATTTGTCTAACTCGAACAATTAAATAAAACGCCATAATATATATTTATTAAAACAGTAAAATTATTTACTGTCGTTATACTGGTCATATGCTTTTAGTTTATTCTTGAAAATCTTACCTATGTTAATTTCTTTATATTTACTTCACCATAATATTTTATACATTTTTCAATAATTAATTTCGTTGTGGATTTGTGGTACCATAAGGTTTATAAATTTTTAGTGGGTAGCTTTTCATAAATTGTTCTCTTAAGAGCCTTTTAAGTAATTTGTAAGTTTTATTTATATAAATATATGATAAGAATCAAAATGAATTTTTAGAAGCAAATTATCTAAGGTATTATATTAGTTTTTATAATTCTCAATCTCTGCATATTCTGCTTTTTCTTATTTTTCCATGGAGTATGTAGTTTATCAGAATCATCGGTTTATAAGATAATCGTACTTTATAACAATTTATATATGGCTATTATGCGAACCAAATGCAGATGCCAGAGATATAATTGTTGGAGTGGAAAGTCGATGATTTACTATTATTATTAATATAGACAGGTATAGTAGAATTATATCTAATCTTCTTAGGTGATTATAAATTTTTCCTAAGCTTGTTTTTAGAATGAAATTGTTATTTGATATTCTTTTTAAAAGAACTAACCAAAAGATGGAACCTTTGTATAAGGATAAAACTTAGTAGGAATAGTGTGAAGATAACAGGAATTATAGATACAGTGTCAGTAATGTATATTTTTGAATATAAAGAAATTTATCCAAAATATAATAACTGCAACTAATTCACCAACAGCGAGACTTATTAAAGTTTTCTAAATGATTTTTCATGATAGTTCTCCTTGCATACTATTAATTACTTTCTATTATAACATTTTATATAAAAATGTTATTTAAAAAATTTTAGTAGTTATCATATGATGCAACATTTTAATATTGATAATCTCTATCAGGGGAATTCATTTGTTGTTTTGTCAGTATTAGTATATAATCTAATTGACAATATACATACTTTTAGGAGAATAAGAATGAAGTTAGAAGATTTTTACAGAACAGGAACAAGAGCAGATAAAGAAAGGTCTTACTTTTTCAGTAATTAGCGACAAAGAAAACTGCGAGAAAGAATACTCTCATTGGTTCCTGAAGAATTAATGAAGAAAAATACCATTTTTGTAAGAAAAGCATGCTAATACTCGTACAGTTAAGAGAATTTCTATTGAATACCCAGAACTTTTATGCAGCAGCACAACAAGAAGGTGAGTGGCCAGAAAAAGAAAAAGAAGAGTTACGTAAAGTTATTACAGTATTTTTCCAAGAAAAATGAATAAGCATAGTATTAAGTAATTAGACATACAAATTAAGGATTTTAGTATACGAGTATAACATACCGATCGATATTAAATTTAAGATTGAATAAAAACGAACTAGATAGATTTTATCAGTTCGTTTTATGAGACAATATACGTATATATTTTAATATTTATTTCTTTTTATAATTGTCAGTAAAAATAATATTTTATTAATATACACTCAAATTAATGAATAATTTAAAGATGTATAATAGTATTTTTGAATAGGAAGATATGATTTAAAAATAAAATGGCAAATACTTGCTCATTTTATAGAGATATAATATAATTGTAAAGATATGAGATAAATTTATTATCTTATTGTTGTTATATAAGGAGGAAGCTATGATTAATACAAAGAAATATGTAATAAGAAAAGTGATAGTAATTGCTACTAGTATACTTATAGGCGTTACTACAGATTCATTTGAGACAATTTATGCACAGCAAGCTAGTGGAAAAATAATAAATTGAGTGATTTAAACAGTATTGATTCAAAATCTATCGGAAAAATCTGAAAAAGTAGAAAATACTATTTCTTCAGAAGATAAACTTTTAGGAGAGATTATTAAGGAAAAAGATTGATTGGAATTTAATCGATAAAAAGAATTTTTGAACTACTTATTGTCTGGTATTAAAGTTGATAAAAATAAAGAGAGAGAAATATTTATGGTTAGTTAAGGTGAATGAAATATTAATACCCATTCTAATAATGAAAATCTTCAAAAATAAAGAATATCTTAGAAGAGGACCTAGAAGAAGACAAATAAAAATAAAGAAATAAATGCTGACTCTAAATCAGAAAATAAAAGATGTGTAAAAGAAACACCTAAAAAGAAATTGTTGATTCAGGAAAAGGAAAGAAGTTTTCTAAAGAAGAACAAAAAGATAAAGATAAAAAGACGGAGTTAATGATACAAAAATATTTTAACTTCTAAAATTATCAAAATCATGATATATCTGTTTCTTTCGAGTAAAAATAAAATAAATGCTGATTCTATATTTGTTGCTAGTATAAGCGATAAGAAATTAGATAAGGAAATTATTGATAAATTAGGTGATGAGTATAAAATTGTTGAGATTTTTGAAATTTATTTTAAAAGATGGTAAGAAATATCTAGCGATGGGAACGTACGATTAAGGTACCTGTTTCTAAAAATGATAGTACAGAATTAGAAGTATACCATATTACAGAAAAATAATATTTTAGAAAAAGTTGAGAGTAGTTATAGCGAAGGTGTGTTGCAATTTAATATAAATCACTGGTAAATTTACTATTTTAGAAAGAATTAGAGTAAGAGCTAAAGATTTAGAAAAGTCGTACAGCAAAATAATGACACAAGTGAAAAAGCGAACTATGAAGAGAGTAAAAGGAGGAAATTTATAGTAACACTGATAGAAGTTCTAAAAGAAAAGTAGAGAATAATAAAAAGAGATGGAGAAACTCCAGGAACTGGTTTTCAGAATCAGAGACAGCTGTTAGTATGGTATTATTAGCTCTGGTAGCAATGTAATATTGATTAGAAGACACAAGTACTGATAAACTTTATTCAAACTAAAAAGTAGGAAAATTCGATTTTTGTCAAAATTTGATTATATAATAAATGCGAGGTATGGAAAAATTCCAGCCTCGCATTTTATTATAAATAAAAGCTACTAAAGAGGAGATTATGTGAGGTTTTAGATTTGGTAATTTCAAATTATATATTTCAGTTGTATTAAGATTATTTTGTTTTCTCATTAAAAATATATAAAATTTAGTGAAAAAGAAAATTCTAAATTTCTTTCTAGAAAGTGTATTAGTTTTTAGTCTATTTATAAGGTTATTTTTATTCATAAGAAGATATAGTTATTTGAATAACTTTCTGATTATAATAAAAATGATATTTATTATAAAATTTTTATAGGAATTAATAAAAACACGTAATTTGAAAATAATATTGTGAGATTATAATAATATTTTGCTATCATTATATATAAAATTATGGTAATATGATATGAATTAGAATTAGGTTAGAGGTTTAATGACGAAAAATAATCAGAAAGATTAATTACATTTTATAGTGATGTTTTAGCATTATTAGCAGTGGTTATAATAGTCTTTTGAAACCTTGATAGTATAATTATTAATTTTATTCAAGGTTTAGAAAAATCCAGCACCTACAAGTATATATTTAAATGCTGACTAATATAGCAGATATGAAGCAAAGTGCAGCAATAACAGTTATAATAGTTATAATTTTATTTGTAAATAGGTTTAGAAGAGAGGTTCTATTTTAACTTTTTACAATGGGTACGTGTGGTATAGTGATGGCGTTTATTAAGATAATTTTTAATCGTCCTCGTCCTAATATTCATCGTTTAGTAGAATTAAATAGTCTAAGTTTTCCTAGTGGGCATACGACTTCAGCAACAATATTGTATTTAACATTAGCATTAATATTTATGAAATTATCGAAGAAAAGGAAATAATAATTATTTTTCCTATTCTTATAGCGATAATAGGGAATTTTATTTATAGCGACTTCTAGAGTGTATTTAGAGTACATTATCCGACGGATACAATGGCCGGGATGTGTTTAGGGTAGTGTGATAGTATTAACTTATAATCTTATCTATTATAATAAAAAGTAGAGGTGAGGTAATGTGAAAAAGTTTTTATTAATAACAGGTTCATTTGAAAATGGGCATCTTCAAGTATCAAAAATATTAAAGAAACATTTGAAAAATATCATGCTGATGAGGTTGAAGTTATCGAAACAGACTTGTTTCTTTACAGGCTCATCCGAATTTGACACCAGTTTTATTATATTTATACAGCTTTTCATATTTTAGAGATATTTACGGGTATTTATATTATGCAGGAAAAATCATAGTAATATCTCTGTTTATAGATATTTTAGTTCTGAGTATTTGAAAAACTAGTAAAACAGGCCAAACCAGATATTATAGTATCAACATTTTCCAACTCCAGCTTTTATCATTATTGAAAGATAAGAAGATACCAATAGTTAATATAATAACGGATTACCATTTTTCATAAAAAGTTGGTTAACTAAAGGAGTAGTTAGATATTATGTAGCGACAGATGGAACTGAAAAAGAGTTATTGAAGTTAAATGTAGAAAACAAAAAGTTAAGAAATTTGGAATACCGATTGCTGAAAAATTCGATAATAAAATAGATGTTGAAACAGTGGTTGGAAGATAATAAATTAGATATAGATAAAAAGATAGTTTTATTATCTGTTGGTGCTTTTGGAGTATCTACTGATTTTTCAAAAACTTATTGGGAAAAATATTACTGAAAAATAAACGATACTCAAGTAGTAGTAATCTGTGGTAAAAATAGAGAATTGAAGAATGAAATTAGAAATGAATTATGCTGAAACAAGAAAGGGTTAAAGATTCTAGGATATACTGAAAATATGAGAGAATGGATGCAGTCTCTGATGTTCTTATAACTAAGGCAGGAGGAGTAACTAGTTTCTGAAGCATTAGCAAGTAATATTCCACTGATTCTTTTTAATCCCAGTTCCTGGGACAAGAGATGGAAAATGCTATCTATTTTTAGGAAAAATGGAATGGCAAAAATTGCTGAAAAATTTAGAAGAGGTACTAGATTGTTTAGAAGAACTGTTTTTGAAAATAATATTAAGAAGATTAAATATAGTATGACAAAAAATTATTTACCGCATGCAAGTTATAATATTTTGCAAAGATATTATGGGATTTTAGAGTTGAATAAAATATAATATTAATTAATTTCTATGTGTGTTCTGAAACGAGGGTGACTTGATGAAAATCGATTTTTAAAATCATGATTTTTGAGTCACCTTTTTATTTTGTCAAAATAATAGGTTTTAATATACAGGATAAAGTTGACAACTTTTGTATGTCAACTGAGTAAAGTTAAGTGTGATTTTTACTGATTTGTTGCTGTGTTAACTCTTATCTTGTCTTTTTCTCTTTCTATTGTTGTGGTATAATAGCATAGAATGAGTCGTTAGAAAACATTCTAGGTGATGATACGACAATAAGAAATAAAGATTAAAATAAAAATTTAGAGATAAGAGTGAGAGTTTTTACTTTGTAGG
>BNJS01001580.1_pt1 | contig 17862 bp, 24 predicted proteins | sample 8540461 | NCBI WGS metagenome assembly BNJS01 (sample SAMD00202454, study PRJDB9452) | human saliva metagenome | isolation source: human saliva | place: Japan | reverse complement strand
AAAACATCTCTTTTTCGGTTGACAAAGGTACAGAAAAACGAACGATAAGCAAAGCTTCTCTTTTATAGGTGTTTACGTAGATCCTTGTTAGTAAATGAGTGCACGGTGCAAGCCCTATATATAAGGGGCTTGCACCGTGCACCAGTGTCACCTGTGTAGCTGGGCAAAAATGACGTGTTCTCTTGAAGGAAAACCTTTCCTATCTCTATCTTATATCAGCCCCATTGCAGCCCCGAAAGGGAATAGTATACATACAGAGACCATCGTAATCACCTATATAAGGTGATGGATGCGCACATACCTAGAGCGTTGTCGTCACCTATGTAAGGTGATTACAGCGGACATACTGCAGTCCTCTCTCACCCTCTCAAAATCCCGTAGCTAGAGCTGTCTCCGTGATCGATACAAGCAATGAGTACTGGGTCGAGGATAGGGGCAGTAGGGTGAGGGAACTAGGCCTATCGGCAGAATCTGTGGGGTCAGGGAGTACACAGGGGTGTAGATAGGGGCAGTAGGGTGAGGGAGCTAGGCCTATCAGCAGAATCTGTAGGGTCAGGGAGCACACAGGGGTGTAGATAGGGGCAGGAGGGTGAGGGAGCTAGGGCCTATCAGCAGGATCTGTGGGGTCAGGGAGTACGCAGGGGTATAGATAGGGGGAGGAGGTCTATCAGCAGGATCTGTAGGGTCGAGGGGTGGAGAAGGAGAGGGCGGGGAGGTAGCGGTAGTACCTTGGTGGGGGAGGAGATTTTTTTCGGGCATAATCACTACCTTTGGTACACACAACGCAAATAGACATCAATATGTCCATCAGACTTACTGAAGACCAGATACTACAGCTCGCACCCGATGCCGCCTCTGTCAAGGCTGTACAAGGACAGGCAAAGACCAGCAAATGGCCCCTACTGCGATGTGGCGAAAGAGCTTTGTGGGGACACTGCCAGGGCTCGGGGGTCATCCCCCCACCAGACGATAGTAGACCTCACGAATATTGCCTTTAAGTGCTCATGCCCCAGCTATAAGTTTCCCTGCAAGCATGCCCTAGGCCTGCTCCCTGCTCTATGCTCGCAGTGAGTCCGCCTTCGCCCAAGAGGACGAGCCCGAGTGGGTCACCTCCTGATCGACAAGCGTGCAGAGACAGCTGAGAAGAAAGCTCAGCGTGAGGAGCGCAAGAAGGAGGGCGAGAAGGTCAAAGACCCCAAGCAGGCAGAGCGTCGGCAGGCTAATCGCCATGCCAAGATCTTGGCGGGAATGCAGGAGCTGGAGCTGTGGATGAAGGATCTACTGCGTACGGGTCTGATGCACGTAGCCCTCTAGCCAGCGGGGGAGTATCTACGAAATGGCACGTAGGATGGTGGATGCGCAGGCCTCGGGGGTCGCCCAGCGGCTCTACGAGATCTACGAGATCGACTCACAACGCTGAGGGGCTGGAAGGAGCTCCTCCCCGATCGCCTCTCCCTGTCTCTACCTCCTGATCTCTGCCTCACTGTAGGATAGAGACCCCTCAGTGAGGACTGGCAGGTGGAGCTTAGGACAATGGTCGGTATCCCTCAGGCACAGGATGAGGTGCTCGCTGGCGAAGGAGTGGAGGATGATTGGCTTGTCCTCTATACCGAGGAGCGTAGCACGGGCGATAACTGCACCGAGGTCGCCCACCCCTACGGACTGCAGAGTGGACGATATGCCGTGCGCTTGACCTTCATTGTGCCCGGTCGCCCGTCTATGGAGCTTAGCTTGATGGAGGGAGTAGTCTATCGGGCGAAGCTCTTCTTTTATAAGGGAGTGCTCAACAGCCGAGCCTTGGTACAGGATGCCACCCATACAGAGAAGACCTTTGTCCCTCAGAGCTTTGGCAGTATCGAGGAGGGAATGGCATACTATCGAGAGCGGATGGGGCAGAACCCCTTCGCCCAGCACACCTCTCTCGTCTCGGGGAGGTAAGGATCTGCCCAGAGGGCGAGTCCTTCGCACTCTATGACGCTAGGGGTAGGCGACAGCCTGTCTCCATAAGGCGAGAGGATGGACTTTCTTCCCTGACCCTAACGGGCGGAAGATTCTGCAATGCCTTCGTCATCATCAGCGAAGGCGAGTGGCGGCTCATCTCCATTTGGTACGATGGGCACTACCGCATCACACAGCATGAGTATCACACCAAGGAGTATGAGTAGTACAACGAATAGTCTTGTTAGCCTAGCTCTGCTGGGCACCCCAGGTAGGGCGGTGGCCTGTCCCCTGCCCGAGCTGCAGGCAGAGTGGGAGAAGATACAGCAGGGGAGTGAGGACAGCGAGGAGGCCTTCTATCGCTTAGCTGCGATGGTCTTCGCTTATCGTCGGGCAGGTCTCTTGCCCGAGGAGCAGGAGGTGAGCTACCCACTGACGGAGCCCCTTGAGGAGACGCAACCCTTCCTCCCGCAGGAGCCTTCCCTCATCCTTCGTAGCCTGCTCAGCAATAGGCTGACCGCTACCCTTGCCTATGGGCTAGACCTAGTGGCTGAGGAGGGGCTGATCCTTCGCCCCGAGTATGTGTACGAGCTACTAAGCACGGTACTCAAGAAGGGCAGTGGCTACAATGTAGCTTGTAGAGCCAACGCCCCTCAAGGTCTCGGGCACAGAGGTAAGTGGCTACTCCTGCCCTCGAGGTAGAGGAGGAGAGTCCCCCAGATCTAGAGCACTGGGAGCTATCTGGTCAGCAGGCTCGCCTACAACTCCTCAAGCAGGTGCGTAGGGAGGATCCTCGAGCTGCGATACCTCTTGTCGAACGTACTTGGCGTGAGGAGACGGCCTCCAATAGAGAGGCTCTGCTCGTGCTTCAGTATAGACTTAGCCAAGAGGACGAAGAGTTCCTCACCGCCGTGATGGCGAAGGATCGCAGCCAGAAGGTGCGTGAGGTCGCCCGTCTCGCTTCTGGGAGCCTCACCCAAGGGGCAGCTCGTCAGACGCTACTGCGAGCTCCCTAAAGGGACAGCTGAAGTATGGGCGCATACTAGGCTGGTCATATACCCCTGATCCCCCACAGCCCTGAACTCAAGGAGCTGGGTATCGCCGAGGTCAGCCCCCAACAAGGGCGGAGAGCGATGAGCACTACATCCTGCGCCAGATAGCAGAGCGTGTACCCCTGACCTTCTGGATGGAGTTCTACGGACGAGCGACCTGATGAAGGCTGCCCAGCGACTTGCCAAGAACCCACCCTTTGCCTCCTACTTTTTCCATAACTAGTCCGATCGTAACCCCACGAGACAGGCACTGGGCTCACTGGGTACTGCAGGAGCAGTGTGATAGCAAGACCCTCGAGGAGCTTGTAGGGGCTTCTTAGCCCAGGGCAACGAGAGGATATAGACCCACGGAAGTACAACGCTCGCCACGGCATACCCGGAGCAATGGGTCACGGAGGGTGAGGAGATGGGGGCCCTCGCTTCTCCCTGGCGTTCCTGAAGATCGTCAGTACCTGCTACGTCTACTATCGCCTCAGCGAAGACGGAGCAGATAGGTCTATCCCTACACCCCGACGTACAGCCCTTCCTCTACAATCTCCTGCACGGAGAGGATGCAGAGCATGTACCCGATATGACCCCATCCAAGCGAGCCTTCCTAGAGGATCTTCTCCTGATCATGCAGACGAAGGCCGCCCTAGACAAAAACATTCCCAAAGACTAAATAAAACCACTACATACGTATAATATGAGCACATTACTAAGGCAACATGCCGAGCAACTCTTCGCAGAAGAACTTCACGAGCTAAAAGAAGAACGAGACCAACCCAACCCCTGATAACTGGGTGCTATCACCCCAGTCGGTCGTCACCCTATCTCCTCGGGGAAGCTCAAGAACGGATTCGAGGTAACCCCGAAGTACATAGGCCGCAGACGCCTCATGGAGATAGCCGTAGCAACCCTCGTGACCGATCGTGCCCTCCTGCTCTATGGGCTCCCCCTGGGACAGCCAAGAGCTGGGTCAGTGAGCACCCAGCTGCCGCTATCTCCGGTAACTCTACCCTCATCGTACAGGGTACTGCAGGTACGGGGCGAGGAGGCTATACGCTATGGGTGGAACTATGCCCGCCTACTAGCCGAAGGGCCAAGCGAAGGGGCACTCGTCGAGACTCCCGTCATGAAGGCTATGAAGGAGGGTAAGATAGCTCGTGTAGAGGAGCTCACCCGCATTGGCTCCGATGTGCAGGATACCCTCATCACCATCCTCTCGGAGAAGGCGATGCCTATACCCGAACTGAACCAAGAGGTGCAGGCCATACGAGGCTTCAACGTCATCGCCACGGCGAACAACTGAGACAGGGGTCAATGACCTCTCTAGCGCCCTCAAGCGTCGCTTCAATACCGTCATCCTCCCACCCCTGATACACTGGATGAGGAGATCGATATCGTGCGCAGACGAGTCGAGAGCTTTCGAGCAGGTGATGAAGCTACCAGCAGAGAAGCCTGCACTAGAGGAGATACGTCGTGTGGTCACTATATTCCGTGAGCTACGTTCTGGGGCTACCGCTGATGGTAAGACCAAGCTCAAGAGCCCCACGGGGACACTTAGTACGGCAGAGGCGATCTCGGTGGTGAATAACGGCCTTGCTATGGCTGGCTACTTCGGTGATGGTGCACTACATGCTGAGGACTTGGTCTCGGGTATCCTCGGTGCTGTCGTTAAGGATCCCGTGCAGGATAAGATCGTCTGGCAGGAATACATGGAGACCGTCGTCACAACGTGACGGGTGGAAGGACATCTATCGTGCTTCGCGTGACATGATCTAGTACCATGGCTACGTATATACTTGGGGTCAGGCATCACGGCCCGGGCTCTGCTCGGCGTGTACGGGAGCGTCTCGAGGCTCTCCGCCCTGATCTAATACTCGTAGAGGGACCACCCGAGGCGGAGGAGCTCCTAGGACAGGTAGCTAGAGAGGGCATGAAGCCCCCCGTAGCTCTCCTGGCCTACGAGCCTACGAATCCTCAGAATGCGGTCTTCATCCCTTCGCAGCCTTCTCCCCGAATGGCAGGCGATGCCTCACGCAGCCACTCAGGGTACGGAGCTACACTCTTTGACCTCACCCCTTATCTATCGCTTAGCCCAGACAGAGGTGAAGGCAGAGGAGACGAGCGAGGCAAGCCCAAGCGAAGCTCCCACTGACGAGGCTACAGAGGAGCTGTCTACTCCCCCTACAGAGCAGACCGAGTCGTCTACCTCAGCTACAGACGAAGAGTCCCCCGTGGAGGTGAGCGCAGTCCTTCCCCCGATGAGGAAGAGCTAGAGGATGCCTTTATCTCTCCCGACCCCTTCGATGTCCTCGCAGAGATCGATGGCTTATCGGATGGGGAGGCTTGGTGGAATCTTCGTATCGAGAGTAGTCCCGACGGGGCAGAGGTCTTCGAGGCGGTGAGCGAAGCTATGACTGTCCCTTCGGGAGGCCTTCCTCGAACGTACGAGTGAGCACGACCTCGTACGTGAAGCGTGGATGCGTAAGCAGATACGAGAGGCCGAGCGAGCAGGTGATCGGGTCATCGTCGTCATCTGTGGCGCATGGCATGCCCCAGCCCTAGAGGCAAGAGCCAAGATCAAAAATCAAGGAAGACAATGAACGACTAAAAGGGTCTTCCCAAGACGAAGATTACCTGCACGTGGATCCCCTGGACCTACGACCGCCTCATCCCTATATAGCGGTTATGGTGCAGGTATCACTTCCCAGGATGGTATGACTATCTGTGGTATCACCCCGAGGATGATGGTACGCTCTGGGTCAGTAGGATGGCCAAGCATCTTCGTCGGAAGAATATGGACACCTCCGTGGCACATGTTATCGAGACCGTACGTCTGGCTCACGCTACTGCTACCCTGAAGGAATACCCACGTGCCCTACTAGAGGACTATAATCAGGCAGCTATTACCGTTATGGGTTTCGAGCGATCCGATCCTACTGGATCTGATCAAGGAGGAGCTAGTCATCGGTAATCGCCTTGGCTCTGTACCCGATGATGTGCCTAAGGTGCCCTCTTGGTGGACATTGAGCGGCAACAGAAGCGACTTCGCTTGTCCCTTCACCTCCGAGATCAAGACCGTAACCCTTGACCTGCGTAAACCACTAGACCCTAGAGAAGAGTATCTTCATCCATCGCCTTGATCTACTCGGCATCGGCTGGGGGACAGAGCGGGAGTCTCGGGCAAGGGCACCTTCAAAGAGCAATGGGAGCTCTACCATAAGCCCGAGCAGATCATATCTATCATCGAGCGGGCTGTGTGGGCAACACCCTACAGCAGGCTACCGAAGCCTACATGAGCCATCAGGCGATGGAGGCGCAGAGCATACGCCGTCTCGCCGAGCTCCTAGATGAAGCTATCCCCTGCCGACCTCCCGGGGCTGGTGACGATGATGACTAAGAGGCTCGACGAGCTATCTGCCTCCGCTGTCGATGTCGGGGAAATGCTAGATACGATCCCCAAGCTCATACGCATCCTGCGCTACGGCTCTGTACGTGCCTTTAGACTTCTCTCACCCAGAGGGTATACTACGGGTAATGGTAGCACGTAGCGTAGCTGGGGGCTTGCAGGCCTGCTCAGGTATCGACGAAACAGCCGCAGACGATCTATATAACTCCCTAAGGGAGGTAGACCAAGCTCTATGACCCTAGCAGACGAAGAGCTTAGGGAGCTGTGGCTCGCCTTCCTCGAGGAGCTTCGCACCTCTTCGCAGGTGCATCCTTTGCTAGCTGGTATGGCGACGTTGCTCCTCAACCAAGCTGACCGCTTGTCCAGCGAACAGATCGCACATAGTCTCTCCCTACCACAGCTCGGTAGGGATGAAGCCTCTGGATATGGCGTATTGGCTCGAGGGCTTCCTTCGTTCCTCTTCCACGCTCCTCTTGCTGGAGGATCGTCTCTGGGAGTTGGTCAATGACTGGATCTGCGGTATCACGGCGGAGAACTTCCACGAGCTACTTCCGGTGCTGCGTAGGACCTTCTCAGAGTACTCTCCAGCCGAAAGGCGCAACCTCGGGGAGAAGGCTCGTCACTATGATGGCAAGCGCTCCTCGACCCAGAGTGTCGGGATGAGTACAGAGCCCCTGGACCATGCCGAGGCAGCTCGTGTCCTGCCCTTACTTCACCTATTCTTAGGATTAGACTAGACAAAAGAGATGATGCAAGAAGAATATCTGAAGCGCTGGCGACTGATCCTCGGTGGAGATGAAGCCGATGGCACCGGTGTGAGCCTCTCGAAGGAGGAGATACGGATGGATGAGTGCCTCGAGGCAGTCTACGACTCTGACCGCTCGGCGGGACTAGGGAGTTCGGCTCCCAAGGTCAGCCGATGGCTGGGGGATATACGAGAGTTCTTCCCCCAGAGTGTCGTGCAGGTCATCCAGCGGGATGCTGTATCACGTCTTCACCTCCATGAGCTCCTGACAGAGCCCGAGATGCTCGAGGAGTCGTACCTGACGTTCACCCAGTAGCTACCCCTCATGTCCCTATCGAGAGCTATACCCGAGAAGAGCAAGGCTACGGCTCGGGAGGTCGTCCGCAAGGTCGTCGATGAGCCCTTAGGAAGCCTCGCTGACCTACCCAGCAGGCGGTCACGGGGGCACTCAACAGGTCCTCCCTGACGTCGCAATCCTCGCTACAACGAGATAGACTGGAATGCTACGATCACGAAGAACCTCAAGAACTACCAACCCGACTATAAGACCATCATCCCCGAGATCCGTATAGGCTATGGGCGACGACGCAAGGCCATGAAGGACATCGTCCCTCTGCATCGACCAGAGCGGCTCAATGGGGTGCCTCGGTCGTCTATTCGGGGATCTTTGGTTCGGTGCTTGCCTCATCCCCTGCCGTCAGTACCCGTATGGTCGTCTTCGACACAGAGGTAGCGGATCTCACGGATGAGATGGAGGATCCTGTGGACCTGCTCTCGGAGTCCAGCTCGGGGAGGAACGGATATTGACCGAGCTCTGCACTACTGCATGGAGCGTATCACACGTCCAGAGGATACGACGCTAGTATTAGTGACGGACCTCTACGAGGGGGCAACGAGCGGAGATGCGCAAGAAGTTCGTCCGGCTGGTACAGTCGGGGGTACAGCTGATCGTCCTCCCAGCCCTCAACGACGATGGTTCGCCTTCCCTATGATCGGGGGTAACACAGCATTCCTAGGTACCCTTGAGGGTACCCGCCTTGCTTGTACCCCGGACAAGTTCCCCGAGCTGATGTCGGCGGCGATCAATAAGCAGGACCTCAACCTCTGGATCGCTCAGAATATCAAGAGCTAGCCGTCATCGAGAGCAAAGGGTGGGTAGGGAATGCCCATAATGACATTGTGTATTTGTATTGTTTCGTGTAGTCCCCTGCTTCATGAGGGTGATCCCTTTGCGGGGCAGGGCTAGCGATTTAGCCCCAAAGGCTGATACATAGCAGTTCCTGACGCTCTACGCAAAGAATCTACGTATTCCTACCTACCACACCTATATCTCCTGGCTTTTGTCAGGGCTGTGCCTTCTCCAATCACCTTATTAGGAGACCTTTGCACGGCACTAGAGGGGACCCAGGTTTATTCCATTTGCGTATGTTTCTGATATTTAGCATCTTCATAACCAAAATAGTCGTATCGCTATGCCTCACCAAACAAACCGAATCCGCTCCGAGCTTCCTGCAAGTTTATACGCAGGTACGTCGCGACCGCATGAAGCACTCGTTCCTTCGACAGATCAGCGCTTGCGTTGACTGGCGAGGTATTCGCACACTACTCAACAAGAAGTATACAAAGACCCAGAACGCCACAGGAAATCCAGCCTATGATGCCTTGATGATGTTCAAGATCCTACTACTTCAGACCTGGTACGGCCTGAGTGATTACGAAGTCGAAGAACGGATCAACGACTCCCTCCTCTTCAGCGAATTCCCCCTCTTGAATATGGGCCTTCCAGCTCCAGACCACAGCACCATCTGTCGCTTTCGCGCTGAACTGACCCGCTTGGGGATTATGGACAAGCTCCTTCGCGAGCTGAATAAGCAGTTCAAGAAGCACGGGATTAGCCGTATTGACCAAGGGTACTGTGGATGCGAGCATTGTGGATAGCCCGCACGCTCCCTGATGGGAGTATCCTCATCAAAGTGGCTGACGACCGAGAGGACTTGCGCACCGAAGAAGAGCAAGCCCAAGAGCAGGCTTATCAGTATGAGCTAAAAAAAGTCGCAAACCAGGGGTGGATACGGAAGCTCGTTGGGTGCGCAAAGGCAGACACTATCGCTACGGGTACAAAAAAGCACGTGCTGACCGATGGGCAAGGGTTGGTGGAGAGCATAATTACCACGCCAGCCAATTGTGCCGATACGGTGGTATTGCCCGAGCTGATAGAGAAGGCTGAGCTTACGCAGGGCGTTAGTGTCCTTGCCGATAAAGGTTATTGTAGTAAGAAGAACTCGGCTTGTCTCCCTTGAGCGCGGCTTGATTGATGGGATTATGCTCAAAGCGCAGAAGGGGATGAAGCTTTACAGAGCGACAACGTGAACTGAATAACGGCATCAGCAAAATACGCTGTTTGATAGAGCGCACCTTCGGGAGTATTCAAGGTGGTTTTCAGGAGGGCGATGTCGCTACCGAGGGCTTGAGCGAACGCATACACAGAATATCTTGGAGGCTATGGCATACAATCTGAAGCGTATGCTCTAGGGCTTCTTGTGCTCCAGAGCACCAAACTAGCTCAGAAAAGCCCCTCTCGGGAGGATGATCCTCCCGGAAGGGGGCAAGGGGAGGCAGGTATCCCACTTCTCAGCCTAAAAGATCCCAATTTTCGAGGCAAGAAGGTGCAAGCTGTGAAGAGATGGCCTTATGCAATGGTCTCCATATATTTGCCCGTAATAGTATTGTTAATTCCACGTTAGCGATGCGATACCGAAACACCCTACTCAAGCCCACTTGGTAGCTCATGCTATGTACTGAGTCTACTGGTCTCCTCTGGAAGGGGAGGGGTTACTCGGCCTTATCGGCCTCAGCCTTACCCTCGGGGCACAGAGCTCCATCAAGATCCGAGGGGTCGTCCACTCAGGCAAGGAGCCACTCCCCTAGAGTCTCTATCACCCTCCTCTCCGTGACAGATAGTACCATCCTTAGCTACGCCCATACGGGATGCTGGAGGGCAGTTTGAGCTCACGGCAAGCGGCCAGCTCACTCAGGCTATTGTGTCGGCTCGCTGCCTCGGCTACAAGACCTATACCCAGCGTCTCACACTCCCCACGGCGCACGAGCTAGATATTGATCTCAAGGAGGATACCTATCTCCTCAAGGAAGTCTCCGTGCAAGCTCCACGGGTCTGGGGAAACCAAGATACCATCAACTATAATGTCGCTCGTCTAGCGAAGGCCACTGACCGCAGTATCGGGGATGTCATCCGCCGTATCCCAGGTATGCGTATGGAGGGAGGCCTGCTCAAGTACCAAGGCAAGCCCCTAAAGCAAATCAATATCGAGGGGATCGATCTGACCCAGGGGGGCTATGAGCTGATCACGAGCAATATAGACGCGAGCGACATCTCCACCATACAGGTGCTGGATAACTACCAGGGCATCAAGGCGCTGGTAGGCAAACGCTCCTCGGATGATGTCATCCTCAACCTCAAGCTCTCGCCCAAGAAGCGTGGGATCTGGGGTGTTTCTGCTTGACTTGGGTCTTGGCTATGGTGATGGGCTTGAGACCAATAGCCGGATCAGGAGTAACTACCTTGCCCGGAGAGCGCAGTTCCTCGGCGTGGCGTATGTCGATAACTCAGGCAGGCAGTACTACGAGAGCTCCTTTGGCGTGCAGAGGGGTGGCTCGAGGGAGGAGCACATCTTTGCCCGCATAGATAAGCCCGCTACCCCCAACCTCCCCCCATCATACTATACAGACAATGTGTCGCTGATGGCCAGTGGCAATAGTGCCTTTGTCCTCTCGGATAGTAGCCAGCCTCAAGCTGCAGGGGAGCTATCGGTATGATAAGATTCGCCCGAGGGCTCTTCGCAGGCTCGGTATGGACGCTCCTCCTCCCGCTCCTCCCAGATGAGCGCATCGAGCATCTACTACGGCAGGGGAGCGCCTCGACCAGCCTTAGCTATGAGAAGAACTTGCAGGGCTACTACCTCAGGGATCAGCTTCGTGCGAGCGCCTCGCAGAGTAGGGCCTCGGGGACAATCGCCCTCAATGGACTAGCAACCCCTCAGCGTCAAGGGGCTAGATGCCCTGCACCTGAACAATCAGATGCACTTCATCAATGGCCGTACACGTCTCCCGATAGAGCTTATCCTCACCCAGCGGCTTACGACCTCAGACGAAGACTTTGAGACAGCCAATAACCAGCAACTGCAGCAGGTGCTCCCCACACTACACAGTATGATCGGGCAGCGGGGATGGTTCACAAGTCTCTATACGGACAATCGCCTTAGGATCCTCAACCTCCCCCTTGTGCGCTACTGGACGTATAGCCCTCAGGTCTTCGCCTCGTACCAGTGGCAGAGCCTATCGAGTAGCCTACTGGAGCGCACGGGCAGTAGCTATGATCGTATCCTGCGTGTAGGTGTGGAGCAGACCCTAAGCTATCTACGTCAGAAGTATTCCATAGATCTAGCTCTCCCCGTCATCTACCAGCTCCGACGAACAAGCTCGGATCGTCTAGCAGGCCTCCTCATCGAGCCTCATCTCAAGGTCAAGCTAAGCTTAGGACATCACTGGGGTCTCCAGTTGGCAGGTAGCTATGCACATACGGAGCCGAGGATCCGTGATTGGTATCCCGACCCCGTCCTAGAGAGCTATCGTAGTCTGACGGTCGGGACACCTAGGCTATTCAGGGAGCAAACAGCCACCATAGAGGGGCGGGTAGACTACCGAGACATCTTTTCGTTCATGTCGTCCTCTCTGAGGGCGAGGCAGAGCATGCACTACAAGCCCTTTATCCAGATGCTACTCCTCGGTGAGGACGGAGGACGCTATGAGCTCCTAGCGCACAAGCACCATACACAGACCTTCTCGGGGGTGTGGTCGCTGAGCAAGGGATTTACCTGGGCAGGCCTAGGGATCGACCTCGACCCTAGGCTATACACACCATCTAGGGCAGGTAGCCTATCAGGGGACGATCACGCCCTATAAAAGTACATACCCAGAGCGTGCGACTAGCCCTGAAGGCCAATCCCATCAAGGAAATCCTCCTGGACTACAATGTCTACTATGGGCGTAACTATACCTCCCGATTCGCCTCTCGCACCGAGATCGATAACCTCCTCTCCGAGACCGCACAGATAGGAGTAGCCTTTGGGAAAAACATATTCTGGGATATCATCCTAGAGCATAATCATGTCAGCTCCTCCAGCGAAAAGACCGATGTCCTACTCCTGGACAGCCAGCTCAAGTGGAGCGGCTCTCGAGTAGAGGTGGGCTGCGAACTGAATAATCTGCTGGGCATGCAGGCCTATCACAGCATCCAGCGCCTATCCTACGCTACCATCCAGCACAGCTATCGTCTACGTCCTCGTGCGGTGCTCGTGAAGGTCTCATTCAAGCTCTAACTACTAACTATAGATATAATAATATGAAAGCCATTAAACTCATACTCCTAGGAGTATCCCTATTCAGCATCCTCCCCTCGGGGCACAGGTCTCGACAAGCCCTCGCCTCGCTCGCTGAGGCTGATAGTCTGGATCGGGTGCAGTATCGTGTGCTCTACCAGCTAGACTTCATCTCTGATCCTACTGATCGGGAATATGTCACCCAGGATCAGGTGCGCTTAGACATAGGGACACAGATCAGTAAGGTGTATAGTCTGAAACACTACCAAGCAGACTCTGCCGCCACGCCCTTGATCGAGACTGGTCAGTTTCTCGGAAGATCGTGACAGATGTTGTCCCGCCGATGATCCTCTACCGGGGGCTATCCGAAGACGCAGGATATTACCACTGACTACCGCCTGCCTGCTGGAGCCCCTGTGATGAGCTATGTAGAGCCTAGGCCTACCCTACAATGGCAGGTGAAGCCCGAGAAGCGGGAGATCCTCGGACATAGCTGTCAGAGGGCAGAGGTCTCCTTTGGGGGAGGCAGTGGATCGCTTGGTTTACATCAGAGATCCCACTCTCTGAGGGCCGTACAAGTTTGGGGGACTACCCGGGCTGATTCTAGAGGTCGCTGACAGCGAGGGGACTATCGGTATACCTGCATAGGGATCGCCAACCTCTCCGCTGGGGAGAATATCGTCCGCTGGAAGTGGAACCAGCGCCCCACGACGAGGAAGGAGCTAGAGAAGATCATCGTCCAGCTCTATGCCAATCCCGAACAAGCTATCAAGGCCCTCGGAGGACGAATGGGCTTCAAGGGTGATCCTATGCTCAACCTCCCATACAACCCCATAGAGAAGTAAAGCCATGAGCACTCGGCAGGTCTTATACATCGCACTCCTCGGTCTCGGCCTCTGGGGCTGCAGGACGCCCCTGAGGGATGCTTCAGGCGAAGGAAGGGCAAGCCCCGATCACTCCTCGCCCGCTGTCTGAGATCCAAGTGATAGATCATATCGCAGTCAGGGATCGAGATGGGATGGCTAGTTGGGAAGAGGATGGGCATACCTATGAAGCTGATATGGGGTGGGTAACACGACTCAGCATCACCGATCACCTTCCAACACTGTCGGGAGTAGAGACCCTCCGGTATCTGGATGGGGCATGGGCGAGTTACCTCAATGAGCGACTGAGCCGAGTAGGTATACGGATCGAGAAGGTTATCCTCAGCGTCTCGAATCACCTCATCGTCTTTCGGGGCTATGAGGCTCCGAGCCGTAGACGTATCGTGGACTGTCTGATAGCCCCTCATTCTCAAATCCGTCGTGTAAGAGTCGGTATGTAAGAGAGGCCGATACATTGAGGTTACTTCAGTATTTTTGGTACTCTGAGTTTGATGTATTCTAAACACCCCCTATTCCTTGATCAGATGCTTGAGCTTAGTATCGCTCTTGATTCACTCCATCTCGCATGCGACAAGGCTTAGGATCTCTTGCTTCATGCACTTATAGCCCGCTTCGATGGTCTCGCTGAGACTATCGGAGAAGTCTTCTTTTCAAGGGTCTCTGCAATGACGGGGGGGCTTGGGCTCGGTAGCTAAGCGACCTTGGTCATACAGAAACTTTATCATACACGGACGCTTAGCGTTTATCGCTTCTGATAATCTAAGGTTAGCTCAATAGCCTGTTGCTCTAGGATGATCATTTGCTGAGGGTATTGCTCTGATTTTTGAAGTATGATCTGTGCCGTCTTGATTGATTGATAGCTGTTGATAGCCTTCACTGTTTGGTTGTAGAGGATGCCGATCTTCTGAATCAGTGCTGTGATGTTGGAGAGTTTTCGGTAGTATTCGACGGTGGATTTATCTTCGGTGATGATCTTAAAGCTCTTGTCTAGGAGTCGATCGCGTACAAAGTCTGATTTCGTTTTGGCTCCTGATTTATGAAAGAGGGCGATAACTGTCTCTTGCTCTTTGGTGCTGGGCAGTCGGGTATCCCATCGGTCCCAGCGATCTATCCTTTTGCACATAACTCTTGGTGTAGTAATTACGACTTCGGAGTGATTCTCTCCCCTCTTGGGGCAGGGGTCTTTGTCGGCAAAACAATAGTTTGTCGGACAAAGACACACCTTGCCAGTATCAAGAATGGATGCTTCATAGCTTCGCTCTATCCCTCTGTCTCTCGATTAATTAATTTCTCGAGACCTCGAGATCTCGAGATGTAATCCTCGCGATAGCTTAAGTGATATCCCGTTTACTATCTCGCTCGTGATAGGAGCTGATTTATCACTCACACTCTTGATATGCATAGCGCTTGGGTTAAGGACATCCGCCCCCGAGTCAAGTGTATTGAGCTTTCTCTTCAACACTCATCATCCCCACAGGACACGTGCTCCATTCCCCGAGTTTATGCGGTAATGGGAGGAGGAGCTATCTCCTTTTCCTTTCATCGAAGGTGTGGTATTTACGTTCTGCTTATCCATAGTGACATTTTTTTTATGCGTCCAACGATCGGAGTATTCTGATTCCTTTTTCGAGCAAGGCAGAGGTAGCGGGGCGATGGCGGACACAAGGTTTGGGGGGAAAATACAACCTGGAGCCCCTGGGGCGGAAGTGTGGAGATTTTCCTGCCAACCGCAGGCACCGACCTTGGGGTAGCCCAAGCCCCGTCCTACCTTTGCGAGGGAAAAGAAACAGCATACGTCGCTTACGCATCAAGTGGAGCGGCTAGATGAGAAGCAGAAGTGCAAAAAGCCTATAAGTGAAAGTAAAAAGGTGGCTAGCTCCTAAGAGCCAGCCACCCGTCTAGAGTATGAGGAATCATCCTTGCTAAAGGATGCAGATCAGGATTGCCACGAAAATGGCTAGCCAGAAGAGGAAGCCGAGGATGGTGAAGGTAACTTGTAGGATGGTTCGTACTACGAAGCGTAGCAGGAGGAAGCCCGCTATGATACCTACAATCGTTACGACCTGTGGAGTGACGACTCTTGAGATGAGGTAGACGGCAGCTACAACAAGTGTCAGTAGAAGTGCCAGCTCAATGATACGTCGCCAGTCAACGAAACGGGAAGGAGATACCTGCCCCTTCGTCTGCTTGTCGGGAGAGGCCTTACCCCTGATGAAGAGGGGGCTGTGTGGATCGTGATTCATTGCTTGAGTATTCATATCTGGGGGCATTCTTGAGTTTCAAGAGCAGGGACAAGATGCTTCGCGACACAAAGGGCAAGGGTGCTTGCCCCTTGACGTGTGGAGCGGAGCGTATATCTTGGCTCTTGATACTCGAGTGTCCCCAGTGGAATCTTACTCTTGAACGTATATCTCAGCCTTGTCTACGATGGGCAAGTGATTCTCCTCAATGAGCAGGACGATGGTACCTGTCAGCTCGGTGTAGAGTAGCTCATACTCACGACTTCCGTCAAAATCATCGCGGAGATCATACTTTGAAAAGACCGCTTGAATGGACTTGTTGCCCAGGAGGATGGGGGCGAGCTTACGGGGGAGGGGCTCGGGAAGCTCTTCGGAGAACTCCTGCTCAAGGATGGAGACGAGGGTGTCATACTTGGAGAAGTGGAGTCCCTGATAGAGGATCTCGCTGGCCATTGCCTCCGCTTCGAGGTGCGAGAAGCCCTGGGCTACGCTATCGCAGTCGGTGGAGAGGGCTAGGTCTGCACGAGCACTGATGAAGGCGCTGTCGGCCATTAGCTCGGGATGATGATCTCTGAGGTAGCCTTCCAGCTTGAGTCGGAAGTAGGAAAGCTCTTTCTTAGTCTGATTCATAATGGGGCTTGTGTTAAGGGGAGAGGATAGGCTTAGAGGCCCATGGCTTCGTTGAACTTATCGAGCTTGCCCGCTAGCTGCTCCATATCGTGCTCGATCTTCTTGCTGGTGATACGGGCATAGATCTGCGTGGTCTTGATGTTGGTATGCCCCAGCATCTTTGAGACACTCTCCATCGGTACACCTTTGCTGAGCGACATCGTCGCAAAGGTGTGGCGGGCCAGATGGAAGGTGAGCCGCTTTTGTACGCCACACACGTCGGCGATCTCCTTGAGGTAGGCATTCATCTTCTGGTTGGAGAGAATGGGGAAAAGCTTACCGTCTTTGGAAGTCGTACTAGGGCTATACTTCTCGATGATGGCCTTGGGTATGTCCAGGAGGAGGATGTTACTCTCTACTCTTGTCTTCTTTCTCCGCGTCATGATCCATGTCTTTCCATTCATAGTGACGAGGTGCTCTCTTCTGAGGTTTGCGACATCAATATAGGCAAGTCCAGTGAAGCAGGAGAAGAGAAAGAGGTCACGGACGAGCTCAAGGCGAGGGATGGTTAGCTCCTTGTTGGCTATCTTCAGGATCTCTTCGTCGGTGAGGAAGCCTCTGTCTACAGGGGTGAGGTGGAAGTGGTGATCACGAAAAGGATCTTGGAGGAGATAGCCCCGCTTTAGGGCATAGATAGTGACGGTCTTCAAGGTCTTCATCTTCTTGACAGCGGTATTGTAGGCACATGAGGCCACTGTCGTGAGGTATAGCTCGAAGTCTTGGATGATAGCAGGCGTGAATTCCATCAGTCCGATGTCCTTACGCTTATACCTGTGTATTAGGAACTCGAAGAAGTGTTTACGTAAGACGCTGTACTTCTGCAAGCTCTCCTTGCTGATGGTGTGCCCCACGCGCTGACGGATGTCATCGATGAACTTGTCAAAGACAGGGAGAAAGGTGCTGAACTCTTGGATTTGCCCGAGGTAGGCGGAGCGAAGCTTATCGAGCGAGATCGTTTGGTCGTCTTGGTACTTGTGGTAGAGGGAGTGGAGGTTGGCGGAGATGGCATCTAGGCTGGCATTGACAGCGAGGGCTTCTGAGGAGCGTCCCTTCTGCCGGCTGGTCCTGTTGTTCCATTGTGCCTTGTCTACGAAGATCTTCGTGGAGCCAAGATTGCTCATTGCTCCTCCGAGGAAGATGCGTAGCATGACGGGCGACTTGCCTTCTTTGTTCTCATAGTTTAGAGCGTAGGTAGAAGGACACCTTGAACGATTGTCTCATAATGCATCATTCGTTAGTGTAGCACGTGCTACAAAGTTACTTACTTACACATTGAATGAGAGTACGTTGCTGCCTTCAATTAGCCCTTCATTTAGCCGTCACTGCTACACTAATTGCTACGTCTAATTTTGTGTAGCAGTTTCTGTAGCAGAATTTGACCGATTGATGACGATTAGACCCTAGGGGTAAGCCGTCAGGTCTATGGACTGTATACTAAAGAAAAAAATCGTTGTAAGACCGTGTCCTACAACGATTTCCTCTTGTTTTGAAGGCTTCTCTGACGACCATTTTGCAGTCACTTTGAAGCCTCTTTGCGGAGAGAG
>BNJS01001082.1_pt1 | contig 17901 bp, 18 predicted proteins | sample 8540461 | NCBI WGS metagenome assembly BNJS01 (sample SAMD00202454, study PRJDB9452) | human saliva metagenome | isolation source: human saliva | place: Japan | reverse complement strand
TCATTAATAAGACTAGTTTTTCCTGCTCCGTTAGCCCCTATAATAACAGTCGTAGAATCTATTTTTAGCAATGAAAGAGAAAAAGTTTAATGACTTTGAAATTATATAAAATTTGAGGAAATATAGAATCATACGAATGAATATCACCATCAAAACATTTGTATATGATTTCTAACAAATTATCTCGTAATATTTTGTACCTCACCGTTATATCATTAGAGAAAACTTCTTCATTTATCTCTTTATTTATAAAAAGAAATAAGTTCAAATAGATAATTATCTACTCGATTATATAAATCTTTTTGATAGTCAGCAATTTGACTTAAATCATCTCGAAATCTTTTCTTTTCAGATTCTAACTTTTCAATCAAATCTTTTTTTAGAACTATACATAACTCCTCCTTAAAACAAACATATCCTGCAAGAGTTTCTTTTTGAGTGTTTCTAGCTGAGAAATTTTTTCTTGGTGAGAATTGATGAGGTTATCGAGGTTTGAGAAGTAGGCACCGATGGCTTGTTGTTCATCTTTTAAAGGAAAGTAAAACTTCATTCTTTTAAAGTTGCCTGTTGTAATTTGATTGATTGTTGAACCTAAGTTTCTATGTATTTCTGAGATGAACATTTTTTTGTGTCTAATAGAGAATTTATAAATTCAGGATTATCACATCTTACACCTGTCATAAATGCACCTATAACTGTGTTTGGCATTTCTGATCGGATTAGTGCATGTTTCCCAATCAAATCTCTCGATCCATTCCTTACTACAACTACAATATCACCAGATTTAACATTTTGACAATTGACAATATCAGGATTAACAAATACATTGTCTATATATATTAACTCTCCATCTCTTACATTAGATGAGCGTAAAACTAGAGTCCCGCAAGAAAGTACATCACTTGGTTTATATGTTAATCCCGAGTAAAATTTTACAACATCACCAAATTCTTTCTCTTCCCACTCACCCTCAAAACCATCCAAACGAATCTCTGGGACTGTCTGACCAGCTTTGGGGAACATCTTGGAGAGCATAGTCGCCTTGAGAGATTGGTAGTTGGTGAGATTGTCCTTGTAGCTTGCTATAAGTTCGTCGAGAGTGCGTAAAAGAGAGCCGATGGCGGTTTGTTCTTGGAGCGAAGGAAAGCTCATTTTCATACTTTTCAATACTGTGCTAGATAAATTTCCAATCGCACCATTTCCACCTTGTACAAATTGTAACACTCGTTTATACTCATTTGAACTCATCCAAGCATTTACAAAGTAATTCTGCTCAGTTTTAAACAGTAGCATGAACCCGCCATGAACAACTATCTCGTTATCTACTAAATTTTCTACTATTGCATGTTTTCCTACTAATTTTGTGGAGCCATTAGCTGCGGTTACTAAAATATCACCATTACTTATTCTAGGAATGTTTACTACAGCCTTATCAACAAAAACATCGTTATCAGATAATATAAAAGTATCATCAACAATATTTGAACTCCTCAAAACTCGAACACCACTACTCCTCACATCATTGGGTTTATATGTCAACCCCCTTCTGATTTCTACTTGGTCCATTAACAAAGATTGATTCCAAGGATTTTCAAAATTATTAAACCTTAGCTTAGGTTTGAGTTTTTCTCTCATCTATTCTCCATTCATAAACTATATTTTTCATGTAGTGTAGTTGCAAATTCTCTAATTGAAATATTAAGACTTTGTCTATATTGTAATTTATTTTTATTCGACTTATGAGAATATTCCTCATAATTTGCTGTGTCTTTTAGAGCCGTTTCTCCAAAATTGTTTTTTTCATTTTTATTTTCAACATCAAAATTTAGTACATAAAAAGTCAACGCTTGGCTATCAACTGCCCATGTTTTTAGCAAATTCATTGATTTCTTTTTCAATGTTTTTGCCTCAACATAATTTGCTTCATCTACATTTTTCGGAATGTTTTAATTTATTTTCAGAAATATACTTTAAAAATCACATCAAAGACATCATTTTTTTGTTTCAAAAGATATTTTTTTAGTATTAGTATTTTTCTCGATTATCTTCAATACTTTCTTCTCCCCTACTTATCTTAGGATTATTTATATAAGTAAAGCCTAAAGTATCTTTCGAGTCTTTTGTCTTTCTTATCTTCTGTAAATTTAACCTCATCACACTTTTTTTATCATCTGCTTCTTGTTGTATGTCTTGTGCTTCAACCCACATATTTAACAATGACATCTCTTCGCCATTATATGTAATATATCTAAGATTAGGAATAACATCAAATACTAATTTTTGGCTATCATCGAAAAACTGATATTTCTATTTCAGTCAGATTAGACAAATATTTTTGTTTTATCTGTTTTATTATTATCATCAAACTTAAATAATGAAGAAAAATCTATAAGTACCTGCCTCTCCTTTTATTTCATTTGTTTTCTCTGACAAAGATACACCAAGCAATTTTAGACTTCTAATTTTTGGAGACAGAATAATTCCAGTGATAGTTGGATCCACATCTACTTCCTGAGCATCAAGAATGAATGTTGACACATTGGGAAAGTAAATTTCGTATCCAAACTCACTATTTTCTGGATAATCCAATTCAATATAGCGACTATTACTAACAAAAATTTAGCAAAAGAATAATCTATTTTTAATATTTTCATTTTTCACGAATTATTATTTTTCAAAGTGTTACTAATTATATTTTTTTAGAAGCAATGATATTTACTATATATTCCTTACTGATATTATTTTTTTACATATTTCAAAATATTCAATAGACTGAAGCTGACTTATATCGATCTCAACGTTTTCAACACCATCACAGTAAATTACACAACTACTAATTTTATTTTTCTACATTTTTCAGTACTTGAAATTAAATTTTTTTAGCTTCTCAATACTTAACGATGAGTTTGTAATCTCAATAGATTCACTATTTTTTTATACATTCAATAAACTCTTTCATATCAAACAACTCATCCAAAAAGCAACCTATCATCAGATTTTTGCTCCAACTCCATCAATTATTACATGAAGTTTTTCATTGTATGTTTCTTTTTATATCTAAAAAAACTTAAAATCTTTTTAAAGATTCGCACTCTATAATACTCGATATTTTTTTAAATATTGAAACTGATTGAATATAAAAAGTTTATTAGTCAGTGTGAATTTGTCAAAAGGATATATTATCGGCAAAGATACATTGAACATTCTTTTCAATAATTCAATATCATTATTGTCCAGCTGAATTAAAGTAGTATTATTGCCTCCAAATTCTAAATTTTTCTTACTATCTTTAACCAAAAATATCATAGAATGGTACTAAAACTATTTTTTTCTAAGATATCGGTATTCAAAATTTTTATTAATCTTTTGTAATTTGATTAGATAATCATTACCAAAAATAAAAATAAATAAATTCTTTTTGATTTTTTTCAAATATTTTTGACAAGAATGGCAAATCACTTCCATAAATAGAGTGACCTATAATGTAGGTATCAACTGAATTTTTCTTATATTTCTTTATTTTTCTCTATCAATTGACTGCGTTTCTCAAATAAAGACATATCTTTTTTTATTCGAATCAGTTTGTCATTGTCCATAGAACCTGGAACATTAAATCCGCTGTACTCTTCATTACCAGTGAATCCACCTCCAAAAAAATAATGTTCTTATCAAATAAAGATCCGTGTACTTGAAAGTATTTTTTTGATTGCTATTATTCCCAGTTTGAACTAAGTTTAAATCATATAAAGTACTTGTATAATTAAAAGTTAATTACATCAGCATTTTTAAATATATTTTTATAAACCTCATTAACTAGCAAACTGCTTTTTATTATTTCTTTTGAACTCTGTATGAATTATGCCATTTCTCGTAAAAAATCAGACAAATAGGACGAAAAATAAGTCTTCTAACTCTTTAAGATACGCATTTATTTCGGTAACACTATATATACTCCTGATTTCATCGTCACTATTATAAGTTATCTCATTAATTTCTTTAATATGATTTTCAAAAAATTGACTCTAAATCGTTCCAATTTAATGATTTTCCATCAAATTTTTGTAAAAATAATTTATTAAAAATTATAAATATCTTCATTTGTTTCAAGTTTCTCTTCAACTCTTAAATACTCTACAAAATTATTATACGAACTTTTTATCCCCACACTGATATCAAATCCGTTACCTACTATAATCATTTTAGGATTACTTGAATTAGCATTGATTACATCAGGGTCTGCTAATTCGTTTTCAATAATATCCTCAGACATTTATATGAATACCTCTCTATTTAGTTCTTAATTACTCTAATAAATAAATTCGACTAAACTAATATATTTATTTAAGATCAGATTATTGTCTTTTTCAACTGAGAAATCTAAACAAGTGTTTAACTACAGTTTTAAAACTCTACCTCCCAACCCTCAATGGCTCAATGACTTCCTCCACTAGCTGGGTATAGGCTTCCTTGATTTGTTTTTTATAGAGGAGAGGATTAAGGGCATCCGCCACCTCTATCTTATAGTCCTGATAGCGCTGGCTCTTGGTCAGCTGACTTTCTCCTAGTTGTTTTTTAGCTCCTTTACGGTAGTGTTCGACATAGTAACGGAGTTCATCCTCTCCGACATACCATCGTTTACTAAAGACTTGGATATGTTGCTGGATGACAGACTCTATCATCTGATCCAAGATATTTGCGATAGACTGACCACGATAGCTTTCTGGATAGTCTTGAACTTCTCTCCACAGTTCAGTGATGATCTGGGCAAGATTTGGATTGGTCTTCTCAAGACTCTGAATATAGTTATCCACCGCTTCCCTATCTTGAGCGCTTAGGTTCTTTTCTTGACTTTGACCTTGTTCAATTAGGCTTTGAATCAAGTTTAGGATATAGGCATAGTTGATTTCGTCTACTTGGATAGACTCCAGTTCATAGTGGATATCAAGTGGCTCTCCATCGTCATCATCCTCTACTCGGCTTTTTAATTCTGCAAGGACATTTCGATAAAGTCCCAGATACCTTTCCAACTTTTCTCCATCAAGTCCTGTCTGACTGTAAAGTTCTTCCTCATCATACTCTTTATAAACTCGGATAGAGGCTAGGTATTTATCAAAGGCTTGATAGGTTTTAGCTAGTTTCCTCAACTCAGGCGTAGAGACTTGCTCGAAATCTAGACCATTCACATAGTCATCAGTAGCAAGATTTTTGAAATCACTGCAACTCCTCAAAAAGTTTCTCTTTTCCTCTTCCCAACTCGGAGCTAGAACCTCGTTTTCACCACCATTTGAGTAGAGCTTGAGGGCACTATCCACTGCTTCCTTAAAGGCTAGAGGCTTTTGGAAAGTGATGATATGACCATAGGATTTACTAGAATCAAAGATACGGTTGGTACGACTAAAGGCCTGGATCAAGTCCTGCGGTTGCATAGGCTTTCTGTCGATAAAGAGAGTTGATAGACAAGGCGCATCAAATCCTGTTAAGAGACGATTGACCACAATGACCAAGTCCAACTGCTCCTTGCGATAGAGGTATTTGTCCTGCTTTCGAGCTAGACGGTTATTGACATCCGTATTAAAGCCACGCAGATCCGCCATGGTAAGGTGGGTATCAAACTCTTTGTTATAGTCCTCTAAGACTTGCTTCATGTGATCTTGATTGGCTCTAGAGTCTTCTTCATTTTCAGTGACCGAGTAGGTGATGGTCGCCTTTGGAAAGTCAGGAAGGACCTGCTTGACCCTTTCCGATACCTTAACTCTCGTTTCCCCAGCTTTGACTCGTTTGAGCAGGTCATAGTAGGCTTGGGCTTGAGGTATTGACTTGACGGTCAGGATAGCATTGTAGGTCTTACCTACTCCCTTTTGGAAGCCTAGCTGTTGACGGGATTTATTGATAATGGCATCCAAGACTTCCAGCATATGCTCCTCATCCTCGTAGACAGTATCTGGTATGTCATTTTCGGATTTATCCGTGATGAGGGTATTGCGATAATCCACCTTAAAGCCTAAGACAGCTCCGTCATAGATGGCTTCCTTGACTGTATACTCATGGAGACGGTCACCGTACTGTTGCTGGGTGGTTTGGGCAAGATCGCCGACTTGCTGGCGTTTATTTTCCTTAAAGATAGGTGTGCCTGTAAAACCGTACCAGAGAGACTGTGGGAAAAATCCCTTAATGTCTTTTTGTGTTTGTGGCGTAACGGCACGATGGCATTCATCCACGACAAAGGACACTCGGAGACCCTTGATTTTGTCAGCATCACGCTGGTAAAGTCCTTGATCAAACTTGCGCATCATGGTGGTGATTTTCTGGATAGTAGTTACCACCACACGCTTATCATTACTTCCTAGTCGCTTGACCAAATCATGGGTATTATCCGTCTCATCAATATCAATGACATCATTGGTCGCATAGGAGAGAAAGGATGAAGTAGTCTGTTGGTCCAAGTCCCTGCGGTCAACGACAAAAATCGTCTTTTGGATGGATGGAATCTGGAGGAGATTCCGAGCTACCTTATAGGAGGTCAAGGTCTTCCCTGAACCTGTCGTATGCCAAACATAGCCTGATGCTTGCTGGCGAGAGGCTTCTTGCACTGCTTCGATTGCATGGATCTGATAGGGACGCAGGAGGATGAGAGCCTTCTTGCTATCATCAAGTACAGAATACTGCATAACCATCTGGTGGGCACGAGGGATGGAAAGGACTTCGTGAGCAAAACTGGTCAAGCTCGTTATGGGCTGATTGTCTTTATCCACCCACTTAGTTAGAAATTGCTTGTTGAGTTTATTTTCCCTAGCTGCAGCAATATAGCGTGTGTCTACTTTATTGGTCACAACAAACATCTGTAAGCTAGAGTAGAGGCCACGGAACTTTCCTTCTCTATCATACTTCTTGATTTGATGAAAGGCATCTAAAAAAGCAACTCGGGGACTTTTAAGCTCAATCTGAATCATTGGCAGACCATTAATCAAGAGGGTCACATCTAGCCTGCGGTCTTGATCCTGAGGATTTATCTTATCTCTCTCGACTTGGTTGACAACCTCATAACTAGACTTACCAGCTGCGATATTGTCTCGCCAAATGACAGATAAACGGATAGTCCCTAAACTAGCATCTTCTCTTTGAACCTCAACCTTGGCAATGCCATTTTCGCCGACCAACCACTTGGCCGCATCATAGTAGCTAACAAAGTTCAGTTGATTCTTTATCTGGCGTTTTTCCTGTTCTGTCAGGGGATGATCTGCCAATAGAGCCACATTGTTCTGGGCTAGCTTTTCAAAGAAGTTTTCCCATAATTGCTCTTCTGTTTTAAGGTCATCTCTGTAAGTCCATTGACTTTCCCCAGTCACCAGTTGGTTGATTAGTTGTTTTTCTATCTCCAGTTCTGGTTTTACCTGTATCATACTCTCTCCTTTGCTACATGTCTGCTTCCTTTATTATAGCATGTTTAGACTCAAATTCCATCACTCTCCCATCGCAAAAAATACTCATTCCCCCTTTCTCCTCCAAAATATGGTATAGTAGAGTTATACTATCTATGAGGAGTTTACATGTCACAGGATAAACAAATGAAAGCTGTTTCTCCCCTTCTACAGCAAGTTATCAACATCTCATCGATTGTCGGTGGGGTTGGGAGTTTGATTTTCTGTATTTGGGCTTATCAGGCTGGGGTTTTACAGTCTAAAGAAACCCTCTCTGCTTTTATCCAGCAGGCAGGTATCTGGGGTCCACCTCTCTTTATCTTTTTACAGATTTTACAGACTGTCGTCCCCATCATTCCAGGAGCCTTGACCTCGGTGGCTGGTGTCTTTATCTACGGTCACATCATCGGGACTATTTACAACTATATTGGCATCGTGATTGGCTGTGCCATTATCTTTTATCTGGTGCGCCTCTATGGGGCTGCCTTTGTCCAGTCTGTCGTCAGCAAGCGCACCTATGACAAGTACATCGGCTGGCTGGATAAGGGCAATCGTTTTGACCGTTTCTTTATCTTTATGATGATTTGGCCCATTAGTCCAGCTGACTTTCTCTGTATGCTGGCTGCCCTGACCAAGATGAGCTTCAAGCGCTATATGACCATCATCATTCTGACCAAGCCCTTTACCCTCGTGGTTTATACCTACGGTCTGACCTATATTATTGACTTTTTCTGGCAAATGCTTTGACACATAAAAAATCCGTTTGGTTTCCCAAGCGGATTTTGTGCTTTATTTTGAAACTTCTTTTGCAAGGACAAAGTTTCCAAGAGTAGCAGAACCATTTCCTGCGACTACTGGTGTCACGATGTATTCACGCACATCAGGTACTGGTAGGTAGCCATTGAGAAGAGATGTAAATTTCTCACGGACACGGTCCAGCATGTGTTGTTGAGCCATGACCCCTCCACCAAAGACAATCACGTCTGGGCGGAAAGTCACTGTCGCATTGACCGCAGCTTGAGCGATATAGTAGGCTTGGACATCCCAAACAGGGTTGTTGAGTTCAATATTTTCCCCACGAACACCTGTACGAGCTTCCAAACTTGGACCAGCTGCATAGCCTTCCAGACATCCCTTATGGAAAGGACAAACACCCTTAAACTCTTTTTCAATATCCATTGGGTGTCTAGCCACATAGTAATGGCCCATCTCGGGGTGACCCACACCACCGATAAACTCACCACGTTGGATGACACCTGCACCGATACCTGTACCGATTGTGTAGTAAACCAAGTTTTCGATACGACCACCAGCATTGTTACGGGCAACCACTTCACCATAGGCAGAGCTGTTTACGTCTGTAGTGAAGTACATTGGCACGTTTAGGGCGCGACGAAGGGCACCAAGCAAGTCCACATTTGCCCAGTTTGGTTTTGGAGTCGTCGTGATAAAGCCATAAGTTTTTGAGTTTTTATCAATATCAATCGGACCAAATGAACCAACTGCAAGACCAGCAAGATTATCGAATTTTGAGAAGAACTCAATAGTTTTATCGATTGTTTCGATTGGAGTTGTTGTTGGAAATTGTGTTTTTTCTACAACGTTAAAGTTTTCATCACCGACAGCACAGACAAACTTTGTACCGCCCGCTTCCAAGCTTCCATATAATTTTGTCATGATAAACCTCTTGTTTTTATTTTCTTTATTATAGCATATTTCGAAAGTCTAAATTTCTCTATTTTTTAGATTTTCCTCTGTAAATCTTACCATTCAAGCAAAAACGAACAAACATGTCATTTGTTCGTTTTCACATTAGAGAGGATTGATTAGATTTTCACTTCGATCACAGCATCCCCCTTCGCAACTGAACCTGTTGCGACTGGAGCTACTGAAGCGTAGTCAGCTGTGTTTGTAACGATAACCATTGTTGTATCATCAAGTCCAGCTGCAGCAATTTTGTTTGAGTCAAATGTTCCAAGAACATCGCCAGCTTTCACCTTGTCACCTTGAGCAACTTTTGCTTCAAAACCGTCACCATCCATAGATACAGTGTCAATACCAACGTGGATCAAAACTTCAGCACCATCAGTTGTTTTCAAACCAAAGCGTGTCCTGTTGGAAATGCGATTGAAACTTCAGCATCAGCTGGTGCATATACCACACCTTGACTTGGTTTCACAGCGATACCTTGTCCCATAGCTCCACTTGAAAAAAACAGGGTCATTGACATCAGCAAGAGCGACAACATCACCGACGATAGGAGTTACAAGTGTTTCATTTTGAAGAGCTGCTGGAATGTTGCCAGTTGTTTCTTCTTGGACCAAACGTTCTGTCGCCGCTTCAGTAGCAACTTCTTTTTCATCCTCATAACCAAACATGTAAGTAAGAGCAAAACCAAGTGCAAATGATACAGCTACCATAAGAAGGTATTGGGCAAGTTGTCCGTTACCAACATAAAGCATTGTACCAGGGATGATGGTGATACCACTACCATTACCAGCAAGTCCAAGGATAGAAGCCAATCCACCACCGATTGCACCAGCAATCAATGAGAGGAAGAATGGTTTACGGAAGCGCAAGTTCACCCCGAAGATAGCAGGCTCTGTAATACCGAGGAAGGCAGAAAGAGCAGCTGGGAAAGCAAGTGTTTTTAGTTTTGGATTTTTAGTTTTAACACCAACCGCAACAGTTGCAGCACCTTGAGCTGTCATAGCAGCAGTGATGATAGCGTTGAATGGGTTAGCATGGTCAGCAGCAAGCAATTGAACTTCAAGCAAGTTGAAGATATGGTGCACACCTGACACGACGATCAATTGGTGAACCCCACCAATCAAGAAACCACCAAGACCAAATGGCATACTAAGGATCGCTTTTGTCGCGATAAGGATGTAGTTTTCAACAACGTGAAAGACTGGTCCGATGACAAATAGTCCAAGGATAGACATAACCAAAAGTGTCACGAATGGTGTTACCAAAAGGTCAATGACATCTGGAACGACCTTGCGGACAGCTTTTTCAAATTTAGCTCCGACAACCCCGATGATGAAGGCTGGAAGAACGGAACCTTGCAAACCAACAACAGGGATGAAACCAAAGAAGTTCATAGCTGTTACTTCACCACCTGAAGCGACTGCCCAAGCGTTTGGAAGTGAGCCAGAAACAAGCATCATACCAAGAACGATACCAACGGCAGGGTTACCACCGAATACACGGAAGGTTGACCAAACAACCAAACCTGGCAAGATGATGAAGGCTGTATCTGTCAAGATTTGTGTGTAAGTTGCAAAGTCTCCTGGAAGTGGCATTTCAAGAGCAATGAAAAGACCACGCACACCCATGAAGAGACCTGTCGCTACGATAACTGGGATGATTGGAACGAAAACGTCACCGAAAGTACGGATAGCACGTTGGAACCAGTTCCCTTGTTTAGCAGCTTCTGCTTTCATGTCATCTTTAGATGATGTTGGTAAACCAAGTGCAACAACTTCATCGTACATTTTGTTTACTGTACCAGTACCAAAGATGATTTGGTATTGACCTGAGTTAAAGAAAGCACCTTGAACTTTTTCCAAGTTCTCAATCACTTCTTTATTGATTTTTCCTTCATCTTTGACCATGACACGAAGACGAGTCGCACAGTGAGCTACACTGTTGACATTTTCACGTCCACCCAAGGCATCGATGACTTTTTTTGCAATTTCCTGATTGTTCATTTGCAAAAATCTCCTTATATAAAATTTTGTTCTTGTTTGAAAGCGATTTTATCCGCCCTTACGACTATTATTTTATCATGTTTTAGAAATATGTCAAGCGTTTTGCAGAAAAAATATTCTATCCACTTAGTGGACACGCTTTTAGATTGATTGTTTTTGACTGTTTTTATCAGACATCAGTTGAAAAAATAAGTTTGAAATCTTAGTTGAAAAGGTTTTTTTATTTCATTATCTTTCATATTTTTGAAAATTTGATTGATTCCCTGCATTTATTTTATGATAAACGTTTGACAGTTTTTTCTCTTTTTTAACATAAAAGACTTGCATTTTTAATCGAAAACGGTTACTATTAGAAGTGATAAGATTTTCGGAGGAATGAATGAATGGAATGGACAACCGAGCGTCGTTATAGACCCTATGAAGATTGGACGCAAGAAGAAATTCAACATATAAAGGAAAATATGGCACAATCTCCATGGCATACTCATTACCATGTTGAGCCAAAAACAGGACTCCTAAACGACCCAAATGGCTTTTCTTACTTTGATGGAAAGTGGATTATTTTTTATCAGAACTTTCCTTTCGGTGCAGCCCACGGTTTGAAATCTTGGGTGCAATTGGAAAGTGAGGACTTGGTTCACTTCACAGAAACTGGTGTCAAAGTTTTGCCTGATACTCCATTAGATAGCCACGGTGCCTACTCTGGTTCTGCTATGCAATTTGGCGATAACTTGTTCCTATTCTATACAGGAAATGTCCGTGATGAAAACTGGATTCGTCACCCATACCAGATCGGGGCTTTGATGGATAAGGATGGCAACATTACGAAGATTGACAAGATCTTAATCGACCAGCCAGCAGACTCTACAGACCACTTCCGCGATCCGCAAATTTTTAATTTTAAAGGTCAATATTATGCTATCGTCGGAGGACAGGATTTGGAGAAAAAAGGCTTCGTTCGTCTCTACAAGGCTGTTGACAACGACTATACAAACTGGCAAGCAGTTGGCAACCTTGACTTTGCTAACGACCGTACTGCCTACATGATGGAATGTCCAAATCTGGTCTTTGTAGGGGAACAACCTGTCCTTCTCTACTGCCCACAAGGATTGGATAAGAAAGTTCTAGACTACGATAATATCTTTCCAAATATGTATAAGATTGGGGCTTCCTTTGACCCTGAAAATGCTAAAATGGTAGATGTCTCTCAACTTCAAAACATGGACTATGGTTTCGAAGCCTATGCAACTCAAGCCTTCAACGCTCCTGATGGACGTGCTCTAGCTGTTAGCTGGCTTGGCTTGCCAGATGTTTCTTACCCTTCTGACCGTTTTGACCACCAAGGAACCTTCTCTTTGGTCAAGGAACTCACTATCAAAGACGGCAAACTCTACCAATACCCAGTCGCAGCTATCAAGGACCTTCGTGCTTCTGAAAAAGCTTTCTCAAACCGTGCCCAAACCAAGAACACTTACGAACTTGAACTCAACTTGGAAGCTAATAGCCAGAGCGAGATTGTTTTACTTGCTGATCAAGAAGGCAAGGGACTTTCCATCAACTTTGACCTTGTAAATGGTCAAGTGACAGTGGATCGTAGCCAAGCTGGAGAACAGTACGCACAAGAATTTGGAACGACTCGTTCTTGCCCTATCGATAATCAGGCTACTACTGCTACGATTTTCATCGATAACTCTGTCTTTGAAATTTTCATCAATAAAGGAGAAAAAGTATTTTCTGGTCGTGTCTTCCCACATGCGTACCAAAATGGTATCCTGATCAAATCTGGAAATCTAACCGGAACTTACTATGAATTAGATTATGGTCGCAAAACTAACTGATGTCGCCAAACTTGCAGGCGTCAGTCCTACTACCGTTTCTCGGGTTATCAATAAAAAAGGGTATCTATCTGAAAAAACCATTCAAAAGGTAAATGAAGCCATGCGAGAATTGGGCTATAAACCCAACAACCTAGCTCGCAGTCTACAAGGAAAGTCAGCTAAGTTAATCGGTTTGATTTTCCCCAATATTTCCAACGTTTTCTATGCAGAATTGATTGATAAGCTGGAACACCAACTCTTCAAAAATGGTTATAAGACCATCATCTGCAACAGTGAGCATGATTCTGAAAAGGAACGTGAATACATCGAAATGTTGGAAGCCAATCAGGTGGACGGCATCATTTCTGGTAGTCACAACTTGGGAATCGAAGACTACAATCGTGTGACCGCGCCGATTATTTCCTTCGACCGAAACCTATCGCCAGACATTCCTGTCGTTTCCTCTGACAACTATGCTGGTGGAGTCCTTGCTGCCCAGACCTTGGTTAAGACAGGTGCCCAATCTATCATCATGATTACAGGGAATGACAATTCTAATTCACCAACTGGACTACGCCACGCTGGTTTTGCATCTGTACTCCCCCAAGCTCCTATTATCAATGTTTCCAGTGACTTTTCTCCCGTCAGAAAAGAAATGGAAATCAAGAATATCTTAACTCGACAAGAGCCAGATGCCATCTTTGCTTCAGATGATTTGACAGCTATTCTGGTCATTAAAATCGCTCAAGAATTGGGCATTTATGTCCCTGAAGAGCTCAAGGTCATCGGCTATGATGGGACCTACTTTATCGAGAATTACTATCCTCAACTGGCTACTATTAAGCAACCCTTGGAAGAGATTGCCTGCCTCACTGTTGACCTACTCTTGCAAAAAGATCGAAGGCAAGGAAGTCGCAACAACAGGCTACTTCTTACCTGTTACCCTATTACCAGGAAAAAGTATTTAATACTCAATGAAAATCAAAGAGCAAACTAGGAAACTAGCCACAGGTTGCTCAAAGCACTGCTTTGAGGTTGTAGATAAGACTGACAAAGTCAGTTACATATATCTATGGCAAGGCGAAGCTGGCGTGGTTTGAAGAGATTTTCGAAGAGTATAAGCACAAGAAAACTCAGACCGAATTCGTCTGAGTTTTTTATGATCTTAAATTTTCTAGGTAGCGCTGGGCTGTCTCTAGGTTAAAGGTTTTATCTGCGATAAGTTGCTCAACTAGAGGAGCAACTTCAGATTCACTGGCACCTGCTAGGAGTGCTAAAGATTTGGCCTGTAATTTCATGTGGCCTTGCTGAATTCCTGTGCTCACCAAGGCTTTGAGGGCCGCAAAGTTTTGTGCAAGCCCGATAGACACGATAATCTGGGCTAATTCTTTGGCAGAAGGATTTCCCAGTAATTCATGACTGAGGGCTACACGAGGGTTGAGACCGATAGAGCCACCTTTGGTTGCTACAGGCATAGGTAGGATCAGCTCACCGATCAATTCTTCTCTTTCAACGTCCAGTGTCCATCGACTAAGACCTTGATAGCGTCCGTCTCGACTGGCAAAAGCATGAGCCCCTGCCTCGATGGCACGCCAGTCATTACCAGTGGCAATTAAAATGGCATCAATACCATTAAAAATCCCTTTATTATGAGTAGCTGCACGATAAGGATCAGCCTGTGCAAACTGACTAGCCAACGCAATTTTCTCCGCAATCTCTCGTCCTTGATCCTTTTGACGACTCAAGTATCGAAAGGAAATGCGACAATTTGTAGTCACCAGAGAATCGGTCGCGTAATTAGACAGAATTCCCATGAGACTCTGTCCCTGACTCAATTTTTCTAAGACTGGTTTCAAGGCCTCCAGCATGGTGTTGAGCATATTAGCACCCATGGCTTCCTGGGTATCGACATGAAGATAAACGACGAGAAAGTCCGTTTCGCCTTTTATCTGCTCTACATGCAAATCACGCGCCCCACCCCCCGCGTTTAACGATAGAAGGATAGGCTTGATTGGCAAGCTCCAAGAGCTCCGCTTTCTTGCTGGCAATCTTCTCTTGCGCTAGTTTAGGTTTAGCAACTTGATAAAGGGCTACCTGCCCAATCATCTGGCGCTCATGGACTTGTGCAGTAAAGCCACCTGCTCGCTTGATGATTTTACTGGCGTAGCTGGCCGCAGCAACCACGGACGGTTCTTCTGTCACATAGGGAACTGTGTATTCCTGACCATTGACAAGAACCTCTGGGACCAGCGAATAAGGCAGAGAAAAAGTTCCCACTACATTCTCACTCAGCTGGTCTGCGACAGTCACACTCATCTGTTCATCCTGCTCCAAACTCTCTTGTCTCTCAGGACTAATGAGCGCCTGAGCTTTTAACTGCTCGAGGCGCTCTTGGTATGATTTTTTAGAAAATCCATTCCAACTTATCTTCATTATTTTTCAACCTTGCTATAACGGCGTTGGTGGTCAACAATTTCAACCAAGGCAAAATCTTGATTTTCATAGCCAGCAAACTGGGCAGAATTTGTTTCATCTAAGTCTACTTCCTCAAAGAAGACTTTTTCATAGTCAGCAACAGACAGGGCAGTTCGTTGATCAAGTTTATTCAAGCGATCTTTATCCAGATAAGCTTCATATCCTTCAACCAATTCACCACTGAAAAACTCAGCCACGGCACCACTTCCGTAACTATAAAGTGCGATTTTATCCCCAGCCTTCAGGCTATCTGTATTTTCCAAGAGAGACAAAAGTCCAAGAAAGAGGGAACCTGTATAGATATTCCCTACCTTTTGACTGTAGAGAATAGACTGATCAAAATGCTTTTGCAAGAGGTCTTTTTTCTCTTGAGGAAGGCTCTTATCCATGATTTTTTTCAAGCCCTTTAAGGCTAATTTAGGGTAAGGCAAATGGGAAACAAACCGCCGCAAAATCATCTAAGGTAAGCTGGTAGCGTTTTTGGTATTCAAACCAAGTCGTTTTCAAACTATCCAAGTATTGCTGGGTAGAATAAACACCATTTACATAAGGTGTTGTTGAGTAATTTGGACGCCAGAAATCCATGATGTCACGAGTCTGAGCCACATTGTCGTTATTAAAGGCCATCATGCGCGGATTTTGTGTAATCAACATGGCCACACTGCCGGCACCCTGAGTGGGTTCTCCTGGAGTTTCAATACCATATTTGGCAATATCACTGGCAATGACCAAGACCTTGGACTCTGGAGAATTTTCCACATGCAGTTTGGCATAATGGAGGGCAGCTGTTGCTCCATAACAGGCTTCTTTAATCTCGAAACTACGAGCAAAGGGCTGGATGCCCAGCAAACCATGCACAAAGACGGCCGCAGCCTTACTCTGGTCAACTCCTGACTCAGTCGCCACAATGACCATATCGATTTCTTGTCTTTCTTGCTCAGTTAAAATAGAGTCACTAGCACTGGCCGCCAAGGTCACGATATCCTCAGTTAGAGGCGCAATACTTAATTCCTTGAGTAAGAGTCCTTTGCTTAATTTTTCAGGGTCAATGCCCCTCGCTTCTGCTAAGTCTTGTAACTTCAAGACATATTGACTGGTCGCAAAACCAATCTTATCAATACCGATTGTCATATTTACCTCTGTTTTATCATTCATGTAAAAAATCGTTCAGTACTATTTTATCACAAATGGTAGTAAAAGAGAGAAAAAAGACTTGATTCACCAAATCAAGCCTCTTATGAATCTAACTTTTATGCTGTTTTCGTAAGTAAGAATAAAGTCTAAGAATCACTGTTCCGCTAGCCATTCCAATGGAAATGACCAAAGCCAGCATGACAACCAAGGTCGCACTTGCCAGCGCTTTATTATAGTCCCCTGTCACAAAAAAGGCAGTTGTCCGATAGGAGAGATAACCCGGAACCAGAGGTGCCAAGATGGCCAAGATAAAGACCACAGCAGGTGTCTTATAAAGAATACTTAAAATCTGGCTGACACAAGAACCGATAATGGCTGCAATAAAAGTAGCCACAATAACATTGGTCGGTTCCTTGAGCAAGAGATAGACTAGCCAGACAGCCATGCCCAAAATCCCTCCAGGTAAGAGCATAGAGCGTTGAACATTGAGTACGATTAAAAAAGTGATAATAGCAAGAAGACTTGCTACTGCTTGTAATAAAAAGATTGTTAGTGTCATATTAATTCATCAATACCAAGGCGACAGAAGTTCCCGCCCCTAAAGCAAGGGTAATGAGAAGAGATTCAAACATCTTGCTCATACCAGAGTTTATGTGGTTGGTCATAATATCACGAACCGCATTGGTCAAGGCAATTCCTGGAACAAACGGCATGACCGCACCAGCTATAATCAAGTCTGCCGTTGAAGGAAAAGCCTGTGTAGCGAGCCCAAAACTGGGCAATCATTCAAAGACGAAAGGCCCCAGCAAAGGCTGTCACAAAGGGAATTCGGATAAACTTCTCCACATAGAGGGAAAAGGCAAAACCAAACAAGGTCGCCACTCCTGCCCCAAGTGCGTCGTAGATATTTCCACTAAACATAACCGAAAAGAAAGGAGCACTTAAGGTCGCAGCCAGAGTTACCTGCAACTTAGTATAGGGAAGGGGTTGGGCTTGCAAAGCCGTCAATTGCTTGAAGGCTGTCTCTAAATCAATCCGCCCCCCAACCAGCTGACGAGAAATCTGGTTGACATCGCAGACTTTTTCGATGTTATAAGAAGAGGAGGTCACGCGCTTCATGCGCGAAATATTAGTATTTTCAATAGAGAAAAAGATAGCAGCAGGCATGGCAAGAACATTGCAATCCACAATCCCCTGCGAATGCGCGATCCGAATCATGGTATCTTCTACACGATGAATCTCTGAGCCACTTTTGAGAAGAATGGTTCCAGCTAACATAATCACATCGATGACGACATTTAATTCTTTTGATTCTTCCATGCTTTCCTCCTTTTATCAACTCCC
>BNJS01001887.1_pt1 | contig 17978 bp, 16 predicted proteins | sample 8540461 | NCBI WGS metagenome assembly BNJS01 (sample SAMD00202454, study PRJDB9452) | human saliva metagenome | isolation source: human saliva | place: Japan | reverse complement strand
TGTTGTAACCTCTCTCCCTCCAAAGGAGGGATTCTTCTGTAGACAAGGAAACAAGTTGCTTTGTCACAATGGTCATATTGTGCTTAATAGTTTACTTTTAAGTCTTTTGTAAGACTTTTGGTGAATGAACTGTGCGCATTGAATGTTTCTGTCTATATCTTTTGTTATAGGGCAAGAAAAATAATGATAGGGAGCGTATGTTTTTGAAGAAAAGATTTTTATTTTTATCCGAATAAAAACTATTGAATGATAAAAAGTAATAAAAATATACTGATAAAGAGATTGAACTACAATCAGATTTAATAGTTGAACCTATATGTAGATTGTTCTTTAATAATGGACAAAATGAGCGTAAAGAAGAAGGGACCTTGAAAGTTCTTTCATTATTTTCTGGCTGTGGTGGGATGGATATAGGATTAGAAGGTGGCTTTATATGTCATAGAAATTCTGTAACAAAATCCTAATTGGATACATCATAAAGTAAATAAAAATTGGGTATTACTTCAGAGAAATCTCTTCCGTACAGTTTTTGCTTGCGACATACTAGAAGAAGCTAGACTTACATGGCTACGCTATATGTCAAGGTATAAAAATTAATCCAGATATTTATCATTTAGACAGCATAGTCGATCTTGTAAAACTCCATAAACAAGGAAATATAAAGATTTTCCCAGACAATATTGATGTGGTAACAGGTGGGTTCCCTTGTCAAGACTTTAGTGTTGCGGGTAAAAGGAAAGGCTTCGATTCCTCTGTGTCACATAACGGAGAAAAAAGAATAAAAGATGAGCCTTCTGAGGAAACACGAGGTAAGTTATATATGTGGATGAAAGAAGTAATTGATATTGTTCAACCAAAGATGTTTATTGCAGAAAACGTAAAAGGACTTGTTAGTCTTGGTGATGTAAAGGATATAATCCAGCATGATTTCTCTTCTGCAAATGGTAATGATTATATTGTTTTGAATCCTCAAGTACTACATGCGGCAAATTATGGAGTTCCAGAAACAAGAGAACGAGTCTTTTTTATAGGTATAAAGCGTTCTGCTTTAAATCCTGCAGCAGTAGAAGCATTAGAGAAAGAGGTTATTCCTGCAGAATATAACCCGTATCCTTCTCCCACACATAATTTCAATGTAAAGAATAAAAAAATTTGTCTAAACCTGTAAGTTGTAGAGACGTTCTTCAGGAATTACCTGAACCCTCAAATTCTGCAGATTTGGCTCAACAATTTTATTCAAAGGCAAAGTATTTAAGCAATGGTAGCCAAGGGCAGACAGAGATAAACTTTGATGGATTAGCTCCGACAATCCGTTCTGAGCATCATGGTAATATAGAGTTTAGAAGGTTAGCAAAAGAACATGGCGGAAAAATAGAAGAAGAACTGAAGAAAGGGCTTCAGGAGCGCCGATTGACGCCTCGTGAATGTGCACTTATTCAAACATTTCCTCCAGATTATCCATTTGTTTTCCGGAAGTTTGGTGCTAAGAGATATGAAGTTAGTCCTTCTGGAGCTTATAAGGTCATAGGAAATGCCGTCCCACCAATGCTGGCATTTAATATTGCTAGAAGAATTCAAGAAATTTGGTCCTTATATTTTGAATAATTATGGAAACTGAAAATAATATTATTGCGATTAGAAAGCGGAATATAACAGATGCTCATAATGCTTTTGCTGCATTAATGAACAAAAACTGAGGAGATTTTAAATACTGAGGCGAGATATAATCCTAAGGAATATAGGCAATTAAATTCGTCAACCTTAGAAACATGTGCTGTTGAGAAAATCAAATTGGCATGTTCAGAATCTCCATTTAATCCAGATGAAGTTGTACTTATATCGGGTCAGCGTTTTCCTGATATCGTTGCAGAAAAATACTATGGAATAGAAGTGAAGACTACAAAAGAAAATCATTGGACTTCAACTGGAAGTAGTATCGTAGAAACAACACGAGTAAAAGATGTAGATGATATTTATATGTTATTTGGTAAGTTGGGGGTGATGTCCCAGAATTTAAATGTAGACCATACGAAGATGTTCTATGTGATATAGCCGTAACTCATTCTCCACGTTATCTTATTAACATGGAATTAGAAAAAACTAATACTATATTTTCAAAAATGGGTACAACTTATGATGAATTCAGGTTATCACCTGATAATATTTCACAAGTGAGAAGATATTATGAGAGCGTGCCATAAAACGTAAGCGGTATGAAATGCCTTGGTGGATAACATCTGATAATGTTGAAACTGCTCATTCTTTTTAATATTCAATTATGGAGTACACTTGCATCTCAAGAGAAGAAGGATCTTCAAGTAAAAATGTATGATACTTTTTCCCTGAAGCTCTTAATCCTGCAACAAGTAAGACAAAGTATAATAATACTACTTTATGGTTGTGTTCATATAATCAAGTACTTAATCCTAATATTCGAGATTTATATTCTGCAGGTGGTAGAATAACGCATGTGGATGGAAAGCGTCTTGAAACCTCAGCTGCGCAAGTTTTTAATATCATTGTTGAATATGCAGATGATATTAAGGCTATGCTAACCAATCTGACTACTGAAATGAAATGATGATAAAAGAGTATAATCCTATTCTTTTATCACAAAATAATGCGTATGAAGAATGGCTTAAAAATATGTTGTGAGTTTGCTGATAAATATAAAGTACCACTTAGGGAATGGATAGAAAAGAAACCTAAATTTAGTTTTTTTCCATGTAAATAATAAAGGCAAATATTCTTGTAACTTATTAGCTTTTAGAATAGTATCCATGAGTGTTAGTTAACGAGTTTACAATTTCACGAGTAGACAAGTTGCTTGTGGCGATAAGCTACAGTTTTCATTAGTTATCATGATTCATAACAGATAAGGAATTTTTTTGAACGAAATGAAATTTAGAAATATCATTTATTTAATTTCTTTTTACCATTGTGTGCTATGGCGCAAGGGGATGAACCTCATCATGAAATATCCATGAGTGCAGGTATTATGACAAATCAAGCTTATGATACTCGGCTAACCTATCAATATTACTTGAACAAAAGTATTGGTGTGGGTGCTTCTTTTGGATATTATAAGCAATGGTACGCTAACCATATCCCGCAGTCAGAACTTCATCATAGGGAATGGGACTATTGGAGGTTATCAGAAAAGGATAGTAAACCACAGAATATCTATTTAGAGCCTTCGTTATCAATAAATAGCCCTGCTATAGCTCAAGTGGGAAACTGGACTTTCAAACTCGGAGTAGACCTTGGTGTAATGTTCCAGCTTCCGTTTACTCTCGTTTCTGTAAAATATATCAATACCACAACACAAAAATCACATCAAAAACATATACACAAGCAATATGCAGTGGTGCTTTTGGGATATACGCCCTACTGTTAGGGTCGAAAGTAATAATATTTTCGTTGCTCTTGGTTATGGACTTTCTGATTTTGATGTTTACTCATCCTATCGGAAGATATCAGTCCAAGGGAAGGCATTTGACGATTTCTATCCTAAAAAGAAGTTGAATAATACCTTCTTCTTAAGCGTTGGTGGTTATTTCTAAATTAAAGTATTGAGAAGTGTACAAGTTTACAAGTAAACGAGTTATATCCTTTGTAATACGTAACTTGTCCACTCGTTCACTTGCAAAGTCGTCCACTAACCACAAGGGGTATTTTGCTAATCATTCCCCCTCTCCATTACTTCCCTTCGGTCAGTGACCGCTGGTTCGGAGAGGGGGGCGGGGGAGAGGCTTTAAAACTTAATCACTCCCTTTCCACGTGCTGCAGCTGTAGCTACGCTGTAGGTTGTCGCCCATCCAGCCACTCTTCCACGCAGCTCTTTTGAGGTTGTGAGCGGCTTTGGCTGTTATCACGTTGCGAGGGATAGGATTCTTAAAGAGGTCTTTGTGCGCCACGTTGATAGTGAAGAAGATACTATCCTTTGTAACTCGGAGATTCTCCATTGGTGCTACAAAATAACCGGGGAGATAGCCTTCACGAACATCTTCAAAGGTATCAGTGGTACCATAGAATCTACCAGAGATTTTACCGTTTGCACCCTTCTCAAGTACGATGTTGCGATCTTTGAGAACATTCTTACTTACCTTAGTGTTAATGAGTTGATAAACTCCACACTTTGTTGTCTGAGCTTGAGAAATTGCGTTTACTCCAAAGAGTACGCAACAGAATAAAATTAGTTTTTTCATATTGTTATGATTTGTTTAATTTGATCTTTGATCTTTGACCTTTGATGTTTGACCTTTGAATTTTGATGTTTAAGTTTTGATATTTGAACTTTTACTTTTTCACGATTCCCACAGCGGTAATTATAATTATGAATTATGAATTAACAAAGTAATCATAATTATGACGTACTGATGAGAACTCCGTTCGAATAATTTTGAATTATAAATTATGAATTAACAAAGTAATCATAGTTATGACGTACTGATGAGAACTTTGTTTGAACTATTATTTTATACTTTTCACTTGTGCCCCTGTAATATAGTATTCTTTCTCTTTAAACGCTCCTACTACAGGGTGTATTGGCAACTCACACTTACTATATAAACGTAGAATCTCATAAATCTGCTCTTGGGTTAAGTGTTTTGCGGTGCTATTCCTCATTTCGATCTTCACAAATCTCTTTTTGCTATTTATAAAGACATAGAACTCAGACCACATAATATTTCTTCGTTTTCCAATGAGGTTTAAGAGCTTCTTTTGTTCTTCTGTAAGAACCGCACTGATTGACTCGGCAAAGCATTTTCTGATTAAAGGTAGTGACACACTATTGTAAGGTGTATATCGTTTCTCATAAGCGGGCTTCCAGTTTCCTTCTTTGATAAAACGTTCCGTACTATCCGCATCAGCAGCAATGTAATAGGTCATGAAAGTGTCACGACTCCAAGTCGAAGGGAGGGACTCCTGAATGAGTTTCCCCACCTTTGTAATCTTTACGTCATTCTGTGCACATGTAGGATTGCAGAATAGGAATGCTAAAAGACAAGCATAAACAATGTTCTTAATTCTCTTCATATTCAAATTTAGATTAGAAATTAATAATTAAAAATCCAATTTGTTCCAATAGTATGCCATCTACTAACAATAACTGCAACAACTGGCCTTCCCCAACCCCTCCCCATAGGGAGGGGCGTGAAATGCTGAGATACCCCTTTTGGTTAGTTTGTGAGTTCACAAGTTTATGAGTTTACGAATTGACGTGTTTGCCTGTGCGTTCAGGTAAAATCATAGCTAACACTGGTAATCATAATTATGAATTGTGAATTATGAATTATAAATTAACAAAGTAATCATAATTATGCCGTACTGATGAGAACTTCGTTCGAACTATTATTTTATTCTATCCACTTGTGCACCTGTAATATAGTATTCTTTCTCTTTAAACGTCTCAACTACAGGGTGTACAGGCAATTTACACTTGCTGTATAGGAGAAGAATCTTATAGATTTGTTCTTGGGTTAAGTATTTTTGCTGTACTACTCATCACCCCTATCTTCACAAATCTCTTTTTGCTATTTATAAAGACATAGAAGTCGGACCAAAAGATATTACTTTCATCACCAATAGGGTTTAAAAGTTTCTTTTGTTTCTTAGTGAGCACTTTACTTAGAACTTTCTCAAGATGTTTTTTTATTAACCACATTGATTTCATATTATGTGGCTTATATCTTTTGTCACGGACGTCTTTCCAATTCCCTTCCTTGATAAAGCGTTCTGTACTTTCCGCATCAGCAGCAATGTAATAGGTCAGAAAGGAGTCTTGTTCCCAAGAGGAAAAGTAGGATTCTTGAATCATTTTTCCAACCTTAATTATCTTCTTGTCGTTTTGGGCACATGTAGGATTGTAGAATAGGAATGCTAAAAATATAGCATAGATAATGTTCTTAATTCTCTTCATATTCAAATTTAATTTAAAATTCAATTTGTTCCAATATTATGCCATCTACAACCAGCCCCTCCTTCCCTCCCCCATAGGGAGGGGCGTGAAATCTGAGATACCCCTTTTTGGTTAGTTTATGGGTTCACAAGTTTATGAGTTCACGAGTTGACGTGTCCGCCTGTGCGTTCAGGTAAATCATAGCCAACACTGGTAATCATAATTATGAATTGTGAATTAACAAAGTAATCATAATTATGCCATACTGATGAGAACTTTGTTCGAATAATCATTTTATTCTATCCACTTGCGCCCCTAAAATATAGTATTGTTTTTTCTTTTAAATTCTCCTACTACAGGGTGTACAGGGTAATTTACACTTGCTGTATAGGAGGAGAATCTTGTAGATTTGCTCTTGAGTTAAGTATTTTGCAGTGCTACTTCTCATTCCAATCTTCACAAATCGTTGTTTGCTGTTTACAAAGATATAAAAATCTGAGGTAAAGATATTTCTTTCTTCCCCAATAGGGTTTAAAAAGTTTCTTTTGTTTCTTCGTGAGCACTTTACTTAGAACTTTCTCAAGATATTTTTGTATTACCCACCTTGTTTTCTTAGTATATGGAACATATATTTTGTCACGAAGGTCTTGCCAATCTCCTTTCTTGATAAAGCGTTCCGTACTATCCGCATCAGTAGCGATGTAATAGGTCATGAAGGTGTCACGAACCCAAGTTGAAGGAGGGACTCCTGAATGAGTTTCCCCACCTTTGTAATCTTCACATTATTCTGTGCACATGTAGGATTACAGAATAGGAATGCTAAAAAGATAGCATAGAAAATGTTCTTAATTCTGTTCATATTCAAATTTAGATTAGAAATTAATAATTTAAAAATCCAATTTGTTCCAATATTATGCCATCTACTAACCATAACCAGCCCAACTGGCCTCTCCCCAACCCCTCCCCCATAGGGAGGGCGTGAAATGCGGGATTCCCCTTTTTGGTTAGTTTACGAGTTCTACAAGTTTATAGGTTTACATGTTTATAGTTCACGAGTTTATGTATTTACGAGTTGACGTGTTTGCCTGTGCGTTCAGGTAAACGTATAGCCAACAGCGGTAATCATAGTTATGACGTACTGATGAGAACTCCGTTCGAATAATTTTTGAATTATGAATTATAAATTAACAAAGTAATCATAGTTATGACGTACTGATGAGAACTTTGTTTGAACTATTATTTTATACTTTTCACCTGTGCCCCTGTAATATAGTATTCTTTTCTCTTTAAACGCTCCTACTACAGGGTGTATTGGCAACTCACACTTACTATATAAACGTAGAATCTCATAAATCTGCTCTTGGGTTAAGTGTTTTTGCGGTGCTATTCATCATTTTTTTATCTTCACAAATCTCTTTTGCTATTTATAAAGACATAGAACTCAGACCACATAATATTACTTTTTCTTTCCAATGAGGTTTAAGAGCTTCTTTTTGTTCTTCTGTAAGAACCGCACTTATGGACTTAGTAAAGCATTCGTCGATTAAAGGTAGTGACACACTATTGTAAGGTGTATATCGTTTCTCATAAGCGGGCTTCCAGTTTCCTTCTTTGATAAAACGTTCCGTACTATCCGCATCAGCAGCAGCAATGTAATAGGTCATGAAAGTATCACGAACCCAAGTCGAAGGGAGGGACTCTTGAATGAGTTTCCCCACCTTTGTAATCTTTACGTCATTCTGTGCACATGTAGGATTGCAGAATAGGAATGCTAAAAGACAAGCATAAACAATGTTCTTAATTCTCTTCATATTCAAATTTAGATTAGAAATTAATAATTAATAAATCCAATTTGTTCCAATAGTATGCTATCTTCTAACAATAACCAGCCAGCTCAACTGGCTCCCTCCTTCCCCTCCCCATAGGGGAGGGGCGTGAAATGCGGATTCCCCTTTTGGTTAGTTTACGAGTTCACAAGTTTATAAGTTTACATGTTTATAGTTCACGAGTTTATGTATTTACGAGTTGACGTGTCTGCCTGTGCGTTCAGGTAAATCACAGTCAACAGCGGTTCACAATCAATTTACATGTTTATGAGTTTACGAGTTGACGTGCTTGCCTGTGCGTTCAGGTAAATTATAGCCAACATCGCTAATCATAATTATGAATTGTGAATTATTTTTTGGTCAGCTTTGGCTTCACAGTAGTAGCATCCTCGATGATAAATGAGTTGCCCTGCTCCTTCACCTTAACATAAACCACAGTGTGCATTGTAGGCACCTTCTTATAGTTCGAAGTCCACAAGAATGAAACACGGAGCCAGTCATTGTTCAGGGGAACAACCTTCAGTGTACGTAGATTCTCCTCTACACAATCCTGCGCATCAAGGAGTACGTCAGCATCAGTCTGTTCACTTTTTTTCAATACATTTTCACTTACAAACTTCTTTGCAATTACCATGTAAAGGTCTGAGAGCTGATAGATAAGGCTGTTCATATAGGTCTTGTAGAAACCAAGTGTGAACTGTTGCTTTTCCTTCTGGATTTCGTTCATTGTAACGACGGCACTTTTAGCTGATTTAGCTTGTGCATAAGTTGTAAGTGGTGCAGAAGCTAAGCAGAGTGCTAAGCCCAATGCAAGATAAGTTTTTCTCATTGTTATAGTTGTTTATAGAATTAATATCAGTAAAAAAATAGTTAACCTCCTTCTTAAGCAGTATTGTGTCGAGTTCTTTAGCCTATAGCAGTTTTTAGCTCTGGATAGCTGTCTGCTGTTGGAATTTGAAATCTATTTAGGTTTTTATCTTCGTAATTGTTTATTTCGGCAACAAAGATATGCAAAAAAGATAACATAGCAAACTTATCTGAAATTATTTTCAAAAAAGTTTAAACTAAATTTTATTAGACCACAATCTGTTTAGGTTCTAATGACCTATTGGGGGTAAAAAAAGGGGTTCTTCAGCAATTTGGAGTGATACCTTTTTGAGATTAAAACTTTGAAGAAACGTCACACAGAGCAAAAGGGAGAACACGGAGCTTTTGTATAGCAGAAATCGTTAGCACAGAAGCACCGTTGGTGCGTGGAGGAACAGAGGATATTTGCGAGTCTTATTAATGATTTTGTCTACTTCGTTACAAAGCATTTGTTTTGCAAGATTTCTTAAAACGTTTATTATAAAAGTTATCAGCACCACATACACTAAGGCTCTGTCGCTCTTTGTACCTTCGGCACCTCCGTGATATTGTCTTTATGTTTTTACCTCCGTGTTCTCCCACTCTCTGTGTGACATTTATATATTGTAGACTTACTTTATCACTCCAAATTTCGGAAGAACCGAAGTTTTCTCACAGATAACCAGATGGCACAGAAACCTCCCCAACCCCTCCAAAGGAGGGGGCTGCCTAACGGGATGGTGGGTAAACTAAATAAACTAACCTGCAATAGCTTTTACACTTCATTCATAATTATGACGTACTGACGATAACTCCGTTCGAATAATTTTGAATTACAATAGTAATCATAATTATGGATTGTGAATTGTGAATTACAATAGTAATCATAATTATGAATTGTGAATTATGAATTTTGAATTAATAAAGGATTATGAATTCATAAAAAGTGTTATATTTGCACCTGTAAACCTAAATCAATGTAATTATGTCTAAATCTACTACTGTCTTCCTGGGTATAAGGAAGCATGTGTTATACTGCTACAGGTAGAGATAAACCAATTTATTATATATGCAAAATAAAGTTTTATACGGCTTGACAGGAGCGATTGCAATGGGTGCATTCGTTCCTGCCCAAGCGCAGAAGAAACCGATGAACATCGTCTTCATCATGAGCGATGACCATTCGTATCAGACAATCAGTGCTTACGACAAGCGTTTCATCAACACACCTAACATCGACTGGTTGGCTGACAATGGTGTGAAGTTCCAAGAGAGCTTCGTTGCCAACTCCCTCAGTGGTCCGTCACGTGCGTGTATGCTGACCGGTAAGCATAGCCATGCCAATGGCTTCACAGACAACTCTAAGACCTTTGATGGCGGGCAGCAGACCTTCCCTAAGTTGCTCCAGAAGCAGGGCTATCAGACCGCTATGATTGGTAAGTGGCACCTCACCTCACTGCCAACAGGCTTCAACTACTGGGATATCCTTATCGGACAGGGCGACTACTATAACCCTGACTTCCTCAGCAATGGTAAGAAGATACGCCGTCCGGGCTATGTGACGAACATCATTGCCGACATGGCGATTGACTGGATGGAGAACAAACGCGACAAGAACAAGCCTTTCTGTCTGTTGATGCACAACAAGGCGCCTCACCGTGTGTGGAACCCTGATACCTGCGATCTTCGCCTCTATGACGATGTGACCTATCCGTTGCCTAAGACTTTCTATGATGACTATGCTGGTCGTTTGGCTGCACAGAAGCAGGAGATGAGTATCATAAAGGACATGGACCTCGTCTACGATAATAAGATGGCAGATAAGGAGAATGAGATTCACACCACTACAGGACTTGAGCAGTGGGGACGTGGCAACTACAAACGTATGACACCTTCGCAGCGTGCACAGTGGGATAGCTACTATGACCCAATCATCAAGAAGTTTAAGGAAGACAAACTCTCTGGTAAGGCACTCGCTGAATGGAAGTATCAACGTTATATGCACGACTATATGCGTGTGATTCACTCTGTCGATCGCAACGTCGGTCGTGTCATTGAGTATCTGCGCCAGCATGGTCTTCTTGACAACACAATGATTGTCTACACCTCTGATCAAGGTTTCTACATGGGCGAACATGGATGGTTCGACAAGCGTTTCATGTATGAAGAGTCATTCCGTACACCATTGTTGGTTTACTATCCGGGCGGTAAGCATGGGGTTGTCAAAGAGATGGTACAGAACATCGACTATGCCCCAACCTTCCTCGATGTAGCTGGTGCAAAGGTGCCTTCTGACATTCAGGGCCAGTCTTTCCTCCCACTCCTTGAGGGTAAGAAGCCTGCCAACTGGCGTCAGTCGCTTTACTATCACTACTACGAATACCCTGCCGAGCACTCTGTTTGCCGTCACTATGGTATTCGAACGAAGCGTTATTCGCTCATGCACTTCTACAATGATATCAATGCTTGGGAACTTTACGACCCAAAGAAAGACCCTGACCAAATGCATAATATCTATGGTAAAACCGGGTACGGAGAAGCTCACAAAGAACCTTAAGAAACAACTCCTCCAACTGCAGGTGCAGTATGATGATCCAATACGCTTAAAAACTTTGAACTTTGAGGTTTGAACTTTGAACTTTGTGATATGTATCATTAATGACTACGAATTACGCGAATTACACGAATCCTTGCAAACTTTGAACTTTGAGGTTTGAACTTTTGAACTTTATGATTTGAACTACGAATTACGCGAATTGCGCGAATCCTTGCAAACCTCAATGTTCAAAGGTAAAAAGGTACATATCATAAAGTTCAATGTTCAATGTTCAAAGTTCAAAGTAAAAATTCGTAGTCTGAATTTATTTTACATTTCTGGTCCGGAAAAGGTGAGGAATAGAGTCGAGAATCAGCTTTTTTATTACCTTTGTAAGTATCTTGTTATCAATTAGTTGAGAAATTGCGGTTTTGAAGGTGCTTACTAAGGTCTGAGAAGGGCGTTATTAAGGTTCTTAAAGGGCATCTTTAGCAAGCCAAAAGGGCGTTAATTCGAATGGAATTAACGCCCTTTTGATTTTTAGGTTATGAAATTATCTAACAAAAGTTTACGGACCAGTCCGCCTTATTGGACCTTTGTGAGTTCATAAACCAGATATCTTCCTGTGAGTGGAAGTCTTGTGGTTTGAAAGGTATCATAATATGGTATTACATATGCATTGTAAGGAAGAAGATAAATTTTAAGCTTACTTGTTTTTACATTATAATATCCGTAGCCGTTAAAATAAGTTGTAAGTATCCTATTTTTTTTTGTTTTGTGACCTCGGTCTATAAAGTCAACTATCCTTGTGATACTTCAAACCGATATACGCAACTGTCTTGTTGGTTGCGACTGCTGAAACGAATTCCCTCAAGTCCTAAATAATTCTTTTTCGTCTCGTTGAGTAAATATCCCTGGTAGTGTATCGTTTGTCCCATTTTTGCCAATATTGTGTAACTGCTCATACGTGTCGCGTGGCAATGTTAAAAGGCTATACATAATTCTGCGGTCATCGTATATGATTAGAGAGTCGAGGTCAAGCCTTGAATTGGAATAATAATTTTTCTTGGTTGAAGGATCGTAAACATGCACATTACCTTTATACGTACCGGGTAAAGAATTCTGTATTTTAACTGCTTCTTCTCTACTGATAGGTGCAAAATTAGAGGTGTTGTCTGTCGTAGCGTCATCGTCTTTCGAACATGAAACAGCAAAGCTGCCTACTAACAGTAGGAAAAGAGCGACGAGTAGGTTGTATTTGTTCTTTTTATCCATAATCTATTTTTTATTCATCGTTTATTCTTTTGTTAAAAGGGAAGTCAGTTTATCCTATGCCGTCTTCTTTAATTTGCATATAAAATAAACGTCGTTGAATTCGGCTTTTATCTTATTGCCTCGAACCATACTGTCATAAAACAAGGCAACCGCAGGCTTTATGTAAACCGTCATTTCTTTCGTTGTATTGTTGAAAGTTCCACAGACATTAAAATACATTTCGCTCAAGTCATAACGATCATCATGGGGAGAGCTTATATATGAGTAAAAATAATATGGGTTATACAATTGGAATGCCACTTCTGAAGGATTCTTCTTGTTTCTTCCGATGAGTATTGTACTGTAATCGTGTATCTTTCCTGTCTTCCACCAAGTTTTATTTTTGATTATTTTATATAGTAGGTCATAAGCATATTGATCCTTCTTTAAGGCATATAATGTAAAAGGATGGGGAATAGGAGTCAGGCTAAACTGATTTAAGTATGATTCGAACTTGGCACTTACATGATTATCAAAATCAGAAGGAATTACCTGTTTGGTTTTAGGGTCATAAACGGTTAGCGTACCCTCGTAGGTGCCCACAGCCTTTAAAAAGAAATCGTCAGGGTCGTCTCCTTGGATAGGAATTGAATAGTTAATATCAGGTTGCAGGATATCAGCTGTGAAATCATTTTTGTTCGATAGGAACAAAGGGCATGTGGTCGTTTGCGCTTTCTTCATCTTTTTGAACATGAAGCAAAACAAAAAGTGGAAAGAAACTAAACATGCGAGTGTAATAAGTAACTTTGATTTGGGATGTTTCATTGTAAAAAGTCATTTTGTTTTATTTGTACAAAGATACAGATTCCTTTCCTTCTGTACTAAGAATTGCAGATTCGTTAACCTGCTTTGCTCTTTTATTAAAACCCAAATCGTTCATTAGAGCCTAAACCTGTTGTGTTTTATTATTGAGCAGATTGGCTGTCTTTGCAACGCAGGCGTAGCGAGCTACATCAAGTTCGAGTACAAGACACCTGTGCTTATCGACGACTTCTGTTCCTACTACCAAAGCCACGAGAACAAAACAGTCATCTATCTCCTCATCGACCAAGGCTTTGCGGACAAGTAGTGCCTCATGCCATTCTTCAACCGCTCCAATAACCCTGACCTTATCCTTGTCATCCCATTGGCAGGAGTCTGCCGAGGGCGTAACGGCTTCCGCAAGGACAAGTCTGCGAAAAACTCACCGAGAGCGAAGAAGACCTCCTCGAACACCGCACCGACGGCTCCGACGCTTTCGGTGTACCTGTAAGTGGAGTGATGTTGTCTAAAATCCCCCACAAACGGCAATAAACTTACCCTTCTTGTCGTTTTTCTTATTCTAATTGTGCTATGTTCACTAAATAGTTCCCGTAATTCTTCTCATTTACAAAGAAAAAGAATTATCTTTGCTTTAAAAAGTAAATCTTTTAACAATGAATTTAAATCTAAATAGAATAAAAGTTGTTCTAACAGAACATAATAAAAACAGGCAAATGGCTATCTGAAGAACTGAGGGGTAAATCCTGCTACTGTTTCTAAATGGTGCACCAACACTACCCAGCCAGACTTGTATACATTAAAAGAAAGTGGCGGAGTTGTTACAATTAGATATAAAAGGAGCTGATAAGATAATACTGTTAGGGCAATGAAGAAATCAAACATAAGTCTCAAACTCATAGAATTAAGAAAGACTAAAAAAACTTTCGTTGAAATCTGTATGTAAGGAGACTGGAATATCTGTAGATGTACTTAAAGATATTGAGGCCAGTAAAGTCACTCCTTCGTGGGAACAAGTAAGAGAACTTGCTACTATCTACGGTTTTAGCGACGAATATCTTATCTGTCTGCAGATTAGTGATGAAGCTGTCAAGATAGACATGAATGATGTAGACACACCATGTATAGTGGCAGAGGCACCTACTCAATATGGTCAACTTAGTTTGTTCGATTATAGAGACTCGTCGTTATACAAGCCATTTGGCTTAGAAAGTCGTAGATACATCGGAAACAAGACAAAGTTAACTGACTGGATAATGTACGTTATCCATACAGAAGTTCCAGATGCCAAAACTTTTTGCGACATCTTTGCTGGAACAGGCTCTGTTGCAAACCAAGCCTTGAACACATATAACAAGGTTATCGTAAACGATTTCCTTATCTCGAACAACACCATTTATAAAGGATTTTTCGGGAAAAGGAGAATGGGATAAGCAAAAAGTTGTTTGACATTCTGGATTACTACAATTCAATTGACCCTGATTCGATAAGCGACAACTGGTTTTCTGCAAACTATGGTGATAAATACTTTGCCATGAAAGTAGCCAAACTTATTGGTTTTATCAGGCAGGATATTGAGAATAAGAAAAGCGAACTCACCGAGAAGGAGTATTGCATTTTATTGGCATCTCTAATTTATAGCATTGACAGACTTGCAAACACATGTAGGTCATTTTTGATGCTTATATTAAGAAAAAAATAAACTATCAGCCACTGAAGATGAGACTGATACAAGCAAAAAAGTTGCTCTAATATAGAGATACATAAAGAGGATGCTAATCAATTAGCAAAGACTGTCTCAGCTGATGTCGTGTATATGGATCCACCATATAACTCACGTCAGTATAGCAGATTTTTACCATGTGTATGAAACTTTGGTTAAATGGGATGAACCAGAACTCTTCGGAGTGGCATTAAAGCCTGCTCCCGACAACATGAGTGCATATTGTACGTCCAAAGCATATAGCTATTTCGAAGATATGGTTATGTCATTAGATGCAGAAATACTTGGTAGTCTCATATAACAATACATATAACTCAAAAAGTAATTCCTCTGAGAATAAAATTCGACTGAGCCAAATAAAGTATCTGCTTGATTGTTGCGGAACAACAACCGTATATGAACACAAGCACCAAGCATTCAATGCTGGCAAGACTGAGTTTGAAGACCATAAGGAATTTTTGTTCGTTACTAAAGTGGACAATGAAAAAAGAAGTAAATCGTTCTCCTCTCTTCTACGTTGGAGATAAATATAAGTTGATAAGTGAAATAAAAACATATTTCCCTCAATCCATAAATAGGTTTATAGAGCCGTTTGTGGGTGGTGGGTCTGTGTTTCTTAATATTGATGCAGAAGAATTCCTGTTGAACGATATTGATACCAATGTTATTGATATACATAAGTTCCTTTTGCAGTTATAGCAAGAAACCTAATGTGTTCTTTGAAAAACTCTTTACGTTGATTCAGAGTTATGGATTGTCATGCTCATACAAGGAAGATGTCATCCCCTGTATCATTGAAAAAAAGAATTCGTTAAAACATACTTTTGCAAAAGTATAACAAAGACAAATATATGCAATTGCGTTCAGACTATAACAATTCTGACCGTACAGATATGTTGAAGCTATATGTTCTTCTTATATATGGTTTTAACCACATGATAAGGTTTAATGGCAAGAACGATTTTAATCTCCCAGTTGGTAATGTTGACTTTAACCAGAACGCATATAATGCTTTGGTGAGATACTTTTCACTAACACAGGCAAAGAAGCCAAAGTGGAAGAGTATGGATTTCCGTAGATTTCTTTCTCGCATAACTTGGCGAGAGGGAGATTTCGTATATCTTGACCCACCTTATCTAATAACCTTTAGTGAGTATAATAAATTGTGGGACGAAGATACAGAGCAAAGTTTACTTGCTTTACTTGATGAAATGTCAGGTAAAGGTATTAAATTCGCAATATCTAATGTAACACACTATAAAGGACGTACAAATGAGTTGTTTCTCGAATGGGCTAAGAATTATAATACGCACTCAATAAAAAGTAATTATATTAGTTTCCACGATAACACTATTAAGTCTTTTAATGAAGTATTAATAACAAATTACTGATATGCCAAGACAGTCTGAATACAAACCGCTCCTTTACACAACAACCGTACGCAACCCCGAACGGTATAAGGACTTTATACATCTGTTGAAAAAGTTTGATGGTCAAATTCTGACCGCTGATATTGTTGAACAATTTGAAAGAGAAGCTTTCAAATGTGGACTTTATCGTCCTGTAAAACGTATTCCCGAATCTGCAAAGCAGAAATGGGGTAATACGTCACCAGGAGATTTTGGTGAATACGCTCTTACCGATGAAGAAACCAAAGCCATTTTTGATGGTAATGATCCTCGTATTCACAGAGATATCGCAGGTCATAAAGAAGCTGGATTCGAAAGAGGTTGGGAAAGCCGATTTGAAACGCAGTTCAAGTTACTGAAAGTTCTTGGATTCGTCTATTATAACATGGGCGAACGTATTGAATTCTCAGAGACTGGTAATTTCCTTGCAGATACAGTTTCCATTACATACGATGACAACGGCACAGTTAATCGTGAAATTGTCAAACCTCAGAATGAGCAAATCGCCTTTATGCAGGCTTTTGCTAAACAGCAACGCTGTAATCCATTCATTAGAGAGCTCAACGACAACATTCCACTTATCTTATTGCTGCAAGTTATTCGTCTGTTGAATAGTGACCCTCAGTATAATAATTGCGGTATTTCATACAAAGAGATACCATTGCTCCTCTTTTGGAAGAATAACGATGCTAATGCTTTGTATCAAAGAATTAAACAACTGCGAAAAGAGTATGGATATTCTCCATCGCCAGAGGTTATCAATGATATTTGTGTTAATGAAATTCTTGGTGGATTTAAAGCGTTTAAGCAAAAATCCGTTGTGTCAGAATACCCTGACGACTTTGTTCGCAAAAATGCGAATGACAGGTCTTATCTCATTTCGTGGAGGTGGTAGATTCATCGACATCAACCACAATGAAGATGAAAAGATAGATTATATCATCTCGACATATTCTCATTATCAGAAATACGAGGAAGAAAGAAGCTATTTTGACTATATGGCTTCTGTTGACACAGAATTATTGAACATTGAGGGTGTTGTCGTTTCAAAGAACGAAGCTGCAATCAAACTCACAGAGTGGGACGCGTGTATATAACTGGGATGCAATAAAGGTCGAATTAGACCATCTCGCTAAGCGCACCTCGTCTAAGGATAACACTTTGAAGTTTATTGATGCTCCATCGCGTCTTGAGTTCCTTACTGCCCTTGCCATCAAAACTCAGCTACCACATATAGAAGTTATTCCAAACTTCCCAATTGATGACACAGGACTTCCAACATCGACGGCGGGAGGAGGTATTGGAGATATTGAATGCGTAGAAGCTCCTAACGCAATCCTTGTGGAAGTAACTATGGCACAAGGACGGACACAAACCATGATGGAGGTATGGCCTATTGAACGACACTTGGTTGAATTCAAGGAAAAATACAAAGTACCGTCTCAGTGTGTGTTTGTCGCTCCCTCAATATTCAATGATACAGTAAGACAAATAGAATTCGTTAAGTTTACAAACAACCTCACAATCCGTCCATACAAGATTGATGATTTCGTGGGATATTTGGAGACCTCTCGAACACTTTATAAACAAACAGTATAATTAAATTTCATACAGCATTATACAAATAGAACGGTTAAAAGATATAATCCAGTCAGCCAATATG
>BNJS01003365.1_pt1 | contig 17995 bp, 18 predicted proteins | sample 8540461 | NCBI WGS metagenome assembly BNJS01 (sample SAMD00202454, study PRJDB9452) | human saliva metagenome | isolation source: human saliva | place: Japan | reverse complement strand
GCAGCCTTCTTGTGCTAGTAGTCGCCCATTTAGAGTGACCGGACATTCGTATCTCCCTTAGTCAAAACCTCCGTGCGGGCACGGCGAAACGTCCCACGCACCGTACTGTACTCACATAACTATACCGTAGCGGAGGCGCACACCACCTCAGAAAGTGCACGCCACCGCCAGGAATAGGCTAGCGGGGGCGGGACGCAGCCGAAGCGCGCGCCTTCTCCACCAGCGAGTCGTCAATCGTGTTCGGCGTGAACTCGCCAAAGCGACGAATTGCGGCCTGCTCAATCAGGTAGTCCGCAATCTTCGGGTTCTTCGGCAGCAGCGAACCGTGCAGGTAGGTGCCAATTACGTTGTGCACGCGCGCACCCTCATGCGAGTCGGTCACGTTGTTGCCCTCACCCTTAGTGACGGTAGCCAGCGGGGTGCAGCCGGAACCCAGGTAAGTCAGGCCCGAGTGGTTTTCAAAACCAATCACGGTGCCGAACTCCTCAGACTCCTCAACAATGTTGCCGATCAGGCGGTCATCGCCGCCGACCGTGTGGGCATCAAAAATGCCGATACCCTTCAGCACCTCACCCTCACGGGTGCGGAATTCCTTGCCGAACAGCTGGTACAGGCCACAAATGACGAGCATCGGCACGCCAGCCTCAGCCAGCGAGCGCAGCGTGTCACCGTTCGCGTGCAGGTCATCCTGAATCACGGACTGACCCGAGTCCTGGCCGCCGCCACCCAGAATGATGTCAACATCTTCCGGGAAAGGCTGACCGGGGTTGTGGTCCAGAATCTGCACGTCAAAGCCGTGCGCCTGCGCGCGACGAGCCAACGCCAGAGTGTTACCCCAGTCGCCGTAAATGTTCATGTCGAGCGGGTACAGCTGCAGAATACGCAGAGTCTTACCGTTATTGGGGCCGGAGGCGGGGGTGCCCTCAAAAGTGTGAGTTGCCGTCATTAGGAGACCCTCTCAACGTCAGTGATCTTTGCGAGCTCTTCACGCAGAGCCAGCATTGCGGTGTAGGTGCAGAAATACGCATGGGCGCGTTACCGCTGGAGGCAATGAAGCCCTTGAGCGCATCGGCGAGGTTCTCGTTGACCTCGTCAACCTTCACGCCGTCATGCTCCAAGCGCAGCGCCATATCCCAGGCACGCACACCCGAAACCATCTGCACGCCGGTCTTCTTCAAGCTGTCGAAGTCAACATCCCACAGCCAGGACACGTCACGACCGTCAGCGTACTGATCGTTAATCGTGATCATGGTGGCGTAGTCGTCAGCGTTCGCGCTCGCCAGGGACAGGCGGAAACCGCTCGGGTTCTTCACCAGCAGCAGCTGCAGCGGGCGGCCGTTCACGTTCAGGGTCTCACCGCGACCGAAGGCGGGGGTAATCTTCGCCAGCTCCGCGATGAGCTTATCTTCGTTGAGCTTCTCGCCCATGACGGCGCGGGTCAGCGCCATAGCGCCTGCCGCGTTGAAGATGTTGTAAATGCCGTAGAGGTTGATCTCGCCGACTCGCTCCACACCCGCCAGGTCGAACGTAGCGGAGGTGCCGGAGAACGCGGTCAGGGTGACATCAGCCTCGGGCAGGGTTGCCTTCGCGACGGTGCCGCCGCGCATCTCATCATCCGAAGGAAAGTACGAGCGCAGGGATTCATCCAGGCCGTAGTACTTGACGGTCACGCCCGGCTGCACGTTCTCAGCGAGGGAGCGGATGCGCGGATCCTCACGGTTGAGCACCACGGTGCCGGTCGTTGCGGAGGCGACAGTCGCCAGCATGCGGCGGGTCGTGTCAATCTCACCGAAGCGGTCCAGCTGGTCACGCAGAACATTCAGCAGCAGAGCGTAATCGGGCTTGACGGCCTTGACGAAGTGCACGGCGTGCGCCTCGTCCAGCTCAAGCACAGCGATATCAGCGTCAAGCTTGCCGCCGAGGGTCATCTCGCCCAGCAGTGCCGCGGCAACACCGCGCACAAAGTTCGAGCCGGTGCGGTTAGTGAAAACCTTCAGACCCTGAGCTTCAAGCAGCTGCACAGCCATCTTCGTGGTGGTGGTCTTACCGTTCGTGCCGGAGACAACAACCACGCCGTAGGGCAGCTTCGCGAGCTCTTCAGCAACGAAGTCGGGGTGCAATTTTTCCATGACAAGGCCGGGGAAGGCGGAGCCGCCGCCGCGAAGCTTAGTCGCGGCGCGTACGCCCTGGCCGAGAAGACGAATGAGGGGTTTGGACATGCTTACCATTTTAGTACACGCACGCCAGCGGCTGAATGGTTCGCCCGGCTCGTTCGCTCATGCCGGACGGGGCGGGGTTACTGGGGTTTTTGGCGCAGGGGGTGCGGGGTTTTGGTTCAGGGGTTTTGGTGTGGGGCTCCGGCTAGAGCGGAGCGCCGGGGGTATTAGAACAGCGAGCCCGCCTAGTACAGTGAACCCATCTAGAACAGAGAACCCTGCACCCTCACCCGCGTGAACTCCTGCGCAGGCTCCACCAGCACATTCCGCCACGCGGCAGTATTCACCAGGAACGCCGCGTCAGCATCGCCGGTGTGGGCGCTCAAAAACTGACCCGCCGCACCCGTACAGAAGAAGCCAGTTGCCCCGCTCTCGGTACCGGGATCGCAGGGTGCCAGCGGTTCGGGCGATTGCGCGCGCAGAGCCGCATACGGGCGGTTCATGGCAAGCGGCGGAATCCACGGCTCATCCAGGGCGGTGAGCGGCACCTCCGGGTCGGTACGTGCTAGTTCGGCGAGCGCTTCGCGGGCGCGGGCAACCGCCTCCTGATGGGCAACACGAAGCTGCGCGCCGGGCAGCGGGTTCGTCCAGGCGCGGTACTTGCTCGCCACCTGCTTGACCTGCGGAATCTTCGCGAGAGCGGTCACGGCGTCCTCGGCGCGGCGAATGGCAAGCCCGTCGGGTGCTAGCGCAATGTAGGTGGCGGTGGCGACCGCCTGCTCATCCAGGCGGCGCGGGGTCGAATGTAGGGAGCTCGTGCCGACCTTGTGCGTGCCGTCGGGGAAGGTCGCGATGTAGAGGCGATGCTCCAGCATGGCATAGGCGCGCATGGATTCGGTGAGCGTTCCGGGGTACAGGTGCGCGCGGTGCAGGGCGGTAAATTCGTCGCGGGCGGTGCAGCGCGGGCACTGCTGGCCACGCTGGATGCGGGTGCCCTCGGGGCAGGGTACGCGGCGGATTCCCGCGGATTCGGGGGCGGCGTCATTGCTCGTGCCGGTGGTGTAGCCGGCGCAGTAACGGTAGAGTTCCCCCTCGCTATCGCGCGGAATACGCAACCCCAGATAGGCGCCGGGAGTCAACGAAATCTGGATGCGAACCCCGCTCGGAACGCCACGCTGCGCGGGGCTTCTTTCCTGGTTAGGGGGTGCTCTCTCCCTCCGCTTGAGATGCCCGGTTATGAACTCCTTCAGGGACCCCGCCGGGCACGACCGGTTCCACCTCAATGAGCGGGCGGCGGTTGGACCAGCGGATCTGCCTCCAGATAAGTAGCTGCGGCGCGCCTGCAGAATCACCAGCGGCACCATTACCGGCGGCGGGCACAGTAGCTACAGTGGGCGCGGCAGGCATCTCGTCGAAAGCAGTCTCAAGCAGGTTGGGGTAGTCCATAGCATTCCACTCTAGCGGGTCTGGCGAGTTCTTTCTCGCGGGGCGCGGTGCATCCGGGTATCACGTCTTCGGCGGCGCATCCTGGCGCAACATCCCCGAGGGGCAAAAGCAGCGCCCTCGAAATGCAAAAAGAGGCCAGCGTCCTTCACGCTGATCCGCACCCCCGCAGTGTTGCCGTGCGTTCACGCACGACGGGGTGGGTTCTCAGCTGAGGCGCTGACCTCTGTGGTTGAGGCAGGGCGCTTACCCTGCCAAGTCCGAAAGCGATCGGTGACCGCTATTTTTCGGTGAGCTATGCGGTGTTTCTGGAAGCCGGAAGCTTCCCCGCAGCGTCGCTGCATTTAAAACTTTGCCATATCCAATGGACATAACATCATTCAAATACGCATCGACTGCCCAATCTGCGCATTTATGACGCAGAATTTCTATGCACTAGCTGGCAAATTGAAGCAATTAGTGCAAAATTTCAAAATCACCAAGCCACCCAGACTATCTGACGGATGAACCACGCCATCTAGCTGAGGCGGGCAAACCCCTCCGCAATCGCAGAACGCATATCATCCAGCGTGCGAGACATGGTCTTGGTGTGAGCGATAATCGGCAGGAAATTCGTATCCCCACTCCAGCGCGGCAGAATGTGCTGATGCAGGTGATCAGCAATGCCCGCGCCGCCAACCTTGCCCTGGTTAATACCGATATTGAAGCCGTCATTATGCGACACCTCGCGCAGAACCTTCATGGCGAGCTGGGTCAGCTGCGCAATCTCCATGGTTTCTGCCTCGGTCGCATCATCATAGAACGGGATATGGCGGTACGGGCAGACCAGCAGGTGCCCGGGGTTGTACGGGTAGAGGTTGAGAATCACGAAGGCGTGCTCGCCGCGGTGCACAATCAGCGACTCTTCGTCACTGCGGTTGGGCGCAGTGCAGAAGGGGCAGGTCTTCTCGGTATAGTCCTTCTGGCCACCGCTCACGTAGGCGGTGCGGTGAGGGGTCCACAGGCGCTGGAACTGATCCGGTGCGCTGGGCAGCTCGAAGGAATCCTGCACCGAGGCTGCGGTGCCATGCTCGGGGGTCGTGTTCTCGCTCATAGTCCCATTCTATAGCCCGCACGCGGCAACGGGAACGCCCCGTCCGTCATGCGTGCCAGATATGAGATAACTCCCCCGGCAGCGCGCTTAGCTGTGCTGCTTTCCAGGTGAATGATGCGGGTGGCACCCTCAAAGGTCATGGGGAAGCTCAGCACGCCGTCCTCCATGACGAATTCCTTGGTTTCCTTATCGGAGGCGTACGGCGCGTGGCTCAGCTTCGCATGGTCCACGTGCGAAATGTAGCTGAAGTTGCCGGTCTTCGCCTCGAAAGTGCCAGCCCAGAAGGGGGTTGCCAGCTCTTCGTGGTTCAGGTGGTAGGTGACCTCGATAATGCCGTCGTGAATGACTGCGTCCATGTAGTTCTCAAGGTTGGTAGAGTCCTGCTGAACCCAGGTGCCGTCCATGATTTTCTGCGAGCGCGCAACGGCTGCCGAGGAAGGCATGGGCGCCGCGGTGTATGCGGTCTGTTCCTGAGCATCCGGCGTATAGCTACCGGCACCCGCCGGCGCGGGGGTTTCAGTGGGCTGGGTCGCGGTAGGGTGAATCGACGGGTCCTGCGAGGTATTGACCGCCGCCTTAATTCCGGTGCTGTCGTCGCCGGGGGCGGGAACGGCGCTGGGCTCGACGGTTTCAAAAGCTGCGGGGTCAACAACCGCACTTGCGGAGGCGTTATTCGGTGCGGGTGCACACGCGGTGAGAGAGAGCGCGCCGAGTAGAGCGAGCGCGCCCAGAGTGGACTTAGGTACCACGAACGTGTCCTAACAGAGTATGTGTTTGAGTGAGTTTGTGAGTTGAGTGGTGCCTCCCCGTGAGTGAGGTGGGGATACGACGACACCCCGTAGCGCATTGAGGCTACAGGGCGTTCGATAACCGGCACGGTAGATAGTTTATAGGCTCTGGCTAGGAGTTTCACCAGTGGCGGCCATTTTTAAAAGATAGTTTGGTCACATTAGATCTTAAGTTGAGGGGTTTTTCGCGCACACGAGCCCCAATTTGCACTCTCCACGGGCTAATTTTGCCTCGACAAGGCGAAATATCCCGCACGGTGGCGTGGGCGGCAATTTTCTTGCCTTCGTCTTGCCTTCGCGTGGGCTCGGCACCCAAACCCACCGCTTCAATAAGTATGCGGTGTGGGTTTGAGCGCCAAGCCTCAACTGAACTGTTATATCTGCGCTGCTATCTGCGCTACCGCAACCGAGCCGCTACAGCCCGGTTACTGTCCGCAGGGTATTTGCGAGCGGACTACTGCTTGCGGGAACGTAGCGAGAACTTCTCACGAATAATCGTGAACGTCTGGCGGGTCTCCTCCAGCAGGGCGACCGGCTCCTGCTCGCGCACCGCAACCTCATGAGATGCCGAGGAGTCGGCAGGTTCACCAGCCCGCGCGGCGCCGGGCGCGGTGTTCGGGGTAGCCTCCGCAGAAGCTGCCGCAGCAGCACCCGGAGCGCCAGGAGTACCAGGGGCAGTAAAGCCCGCGGCGGCGCTGAAACCGGCGCGGCGTGCCGCCTCCGCATCCGAAGGAACCGGGTGCACACCGTCTTCATCCACGACCTCACGCAACGTGTAGTCGCGGGCTTCACGGCGCGCATACTCACGAGCCAGCAGGGCACGCAACTCAGAAATCTCCTGGCGAAGATCGTCCACGTCAGCCTTGGTTGCGGGGTACTCCTGCTCCTCCCTGCCACCAAACTTTTCGATAATCCAGCTCGCGAGCGCACCGGTAGCAACCGCGACCAAGCCCCCGCCGTACAGCATGACGATCACGGCGATGACCCTGCCGATACCGGTGACCGGGTAAACGTCTCCGTAGCCGACCGTGGCGAGGGTCGTGAACATCCACCAGTAGGCGGTGGGCAGTCACGAATCATCGCGCCCGGCTCGGAGGACTCCACCGAATAGATCGACAGGGCAAACATGATGATGAAGATCGCGGTGTAGCCGAAGAGCTTCATCCCCAGTTCGGAGAGCCTCTTGTATTGGCGGTTGGCGGTCAGGTGAATCATGGCCAGGAAGCTAACGATACGCCACGCCGGCAGCAGCACGATGGCCAGGTTCATCAGGTTGTGCGTGATGAAGTAGAGTCGCCGCGGCGCCAGGTACAGGCGCACGCAGTAGTCGGCGGCGAAGAGGCCCCACAGAATCATCTGAATGATGTTGAGGTACCCGTCGTACGGCTCCTGAATACGCGTGCTCATGATGGGCGCGGCGAACGCAAGCAGGTACAGCACGGACGCCACGAACATGGGCGTGGAGGAGCGTTCCTCCCACGCCGCCAGGTTCTTCTCGCCGCGGTACTTGCTGAGCGTGCGGAACAGGCGGGTGCGCGGGGCGCGACGCGGCGGGTCCGTGACGGTGCGGGTGACCGTGCGGATGGTCGTGGTGTGCGTTTCAGGTTCGCCCGCGTCAATAATCTCGGCGGCACTATCAGGGTTACCCTGGGTGCCTGCCTTCTGGGTGCCAGCTTTCTGGTCGCCCTTGCCGTGCGGGTGATGCGTGGTGCGGGTGATGCGACGCTCCTCGCGGTGCGTACCGTCCGGCGCGTCGGTGGTGGCGTACTCTTCGACGACCTCTTCGTAGTCGTCGTCGGGGTCCAGGTCGGTGGAGTAGACGGAGTGGGTGCTGTCCAGGCGGGCGCTATCAATCTGCACGGCATCAACCTGTACTGCCTCCATGCCGGGGGCGGTAGCCTCTGCGGGGCTACTTGCTGCAGCACTAGTTTTGGCGGCACTGGATTCTGCCGGTGCCGACTGGGTATAACCAGCCTTCGTGGTATTCTCAGCGGCGGCTTCAGATGCGGTAGTTTCAGATGCAACAGTTTCAGGGCGCGCAGACGCACCCACCGGGCTGTTCCCCGGAATATTGCCCGAGGTATTCCCCGAGGTATTGGGTGCTGTGCCGTTCTTTACCGTGTTGTCTGTCTGGTTCTGTTCTGCCTTATCCATAGTGTGAATGATACTCCGCACAGCCTAATCTTCGTTGCACTGAGCGCACCCAACCTGGCAAAATGCGTGTTGTACATATCAAAGCAACCTTATGTTGCTACCCCGCACATCGGAGTGCCTCATGCCTTCACACACCACCGCTTCCTTCTTCCGCCAGTCAGGTTTTCCTCAGCCGAGCTTGCGTCAGCTAAGTTCCCGTCAACCGAGCTTCCGTCAGCTGGGCGCGAGCCTGTGCCTCTCCGGTGCGCTCGCCGCCGCCTTGGGCGGGTGCGCAACCCTGAAATCCTCCCCTTCTGCGTCTGCTGAGGCTTCGTCTACGCCGACTGCGGCGAGCCACGCGACGGCGCCGGTGCTTCAGGATTCTGAGGGTTTCCGCCTGTTTACGGGTCGCGGCGCCGTTGAGGAGGCGGTTTTTGAGGGCCCGGCGGCGCCCGCCTCCTATTCGTATGTGGAGTTTGAGCGTCGCGGCGAGCCGGAGGGCACGATGAAGGTTTCTGTCTCTGACGGTTCGGGCACTCAGGTTGAGGTGGTTGCTGGCGGTTCGGGTGAGGGTGCGGGCGTGTGGGTTCGTAATACGGCGAGCGCGTCTGCGCCAAGTCCCTCTAGTACTGCTAAGTCTGCCGGTGCGGTGAGTGTGCCGTATAGTTCGGCGCGTGTGACGGCTTCGACGTCGCAGCTGGCTGATGATGCTGAGTGGATGGTGTCGGTTCGTGCGGCGGGTGTTGATTCTTCGGGCGTATTTGAGGCGCCTGATGGTGTGCCGTTGACGAGTCAGAGCGCGGAGGTTGGCGAGATTCAGATGCAGGGCAGCCGCGGTTTTGTGCACGATACTGTGTCGAAATCGGGCGGCAGTTCGGTTGCGGTTGAGAACCGTTCGGGTGCGAAGATGACGGTGTATTGTGCGGGTGTGGATCGTAAGGAGCGTAGTGTGCCTGCGGGTGGCCGCGTGTTTGTGGAGGATTTGGGGGTGCGCGCTTCGGCGGGGTCTCCCCTGTTCTGTGGTGTGGTGACTTCTGATAGTACTGCCAACTGGAATGTTACGGCCCTTGGCGGGCGTGCCTAACAGTTCGACGTAGTACCAATAAATCCTACACAAGGGAAAACAGGTTCTCCCTACAACGATTATCTTTTGTAACAGAGGTATATTAAGAACGGACTACCTGCCGTTATCGATCAATGGAGATACCTATGACCGCTCAGTCACCCAACCATATTCAGGTTGTAGTGCCCAAGTTCTACGAGTTCATTCCGGCTATTCTGAACTACCTGGCCGACGGCCGCGAGCGCAGTAATAAGGAAATCTATGCCGCCGTTGCCAAACGTTCCGCTCTCTCTCCTGACCAGATGAAGGAGCTCATGTCGAACGGTCGACGCCTCGTGTACGTGGACCGCATTAGCTGGGGTCTCACCTACCTCAAGCAGTGGGGGGCCGTCGAATCGCCGGGCCGCGGCCGTCAGAAGATTTCATACGAGGGCAAGAAGCTTACCGCTCAGTATCCTCAAGGTCTCCCTTCTGAGATTGTCGCGGAGATTGTTCGCAGCGTTAAGTCGAATTCCGCCTCGGAAACCCCGGCTCAGCTGTCTAAGAGCGGTGCGAAGAATAACGCACCTAATGTAGCCCACAGCACATCCGAACCGACGAACGTAGATGAGAACACTCCCCAAGAGCTCATTGATGAGAGTATCGCTCAGCTGGAGTCCGCGCTCGTGCACGATATTTTGGAGCGCGTACGTTCCATCTCTCCTAATGCTTTTGAACAACTGGTGATAGATGTTCTGCTTGCCATGGGATACGGCGGTGCCGAAGAGCGTGGTATTGTCACTCAGGCATCCCGCGATGGCGGTATCGATGGAGTTATCGACCAAGACGCACTAGGCCTGTCAAAGATTTACGTTCAGGCCAAGCGATACGGTGAAAAGAACACCGTAGGCCGACCGGCTATCCAGGAGTTTGTCGGTGCGGTACATGCAGAGGGCACACAAGGTGTTTTCATCACCTCGAGCTCTTTCACCACCGATGCTCGAGATTTCGCCAAGAAGCTCAGCGGCAGCACCTCAGTGGTCCTGGTGGATGGTGATCAGCTGGCCCGTCTTATGGTGAAGTATGGTATCGGCGTGCAGGTGGAACGAACCTACACCATCAAGAGGATTGACGAGGACTTCTTCGACGAAGCCTAAACGTTACACAAGCGTGGGGTGGAAAGCATGTAGCTTTCTACCCCACGCTTTCTTTTGGGTTAGCCGCCTTTTTGGTTAGCCGCTGGAATGTTACGGCGCTCGGCGGCCGCGCCTAAGAGCAGCCGCGGCGTTCAGAGTGTGGTGGGTGCGCCTCCGTAAGGCCCGGGCGTATTCCGCGGAAAACCAGCAAATACGCGGCAAAAACGCGCATCGGCACGGTGTATAACCTACCCCCTTTATAGTGACAAGTAGTCGCCAAGCTTAGCCATAGCTAACAGGAAAAGACGGTATTCAAGAGCACATACTAGGATAAGGACAGCATTCACACCCTTCACCAGTAAGGAAGCTCAGATCATGACCGTCGTGTCAAACACGTCCGAAGCACTCAAGTCCCCCTACGAGGACACCCTCAAGCGCCTACTCTCCGATGCACGCGCAGAAGCCGTCGAATCCAGCGTCTCCGAACTCGAACGCCTCGCTATTGCACACGACGCATCCCACTACCTGCTCGTGCCTGCCGGTCTGGTCCGCCCCGACTCCGCCGAAGACGTCGCCAACATCTTCCGCGCAGCCAGCGACCTCGGTCTGCCGCTGACCTTCCGCTCCGGCGGCACCTCCCTGTCCGGCCAGTCCAGCGGCGACGGCCTGATGGTCGACACCCGCCGCCACTTCAAGAAGATTGAGGTCCTTGAAGACGGCAAGAAGGTGCGCGTGCAGCCCGGCGCGACCATCATGATGGTCAACAACTACCTGGCACCCTACGGCTACAAGCTCGGCCCCGACCCGGCATCCTGGTCCGCATGCACCATCGGTGGTGTGGTTGCGAACAACTCCTCCGGTATGTCTTCGGGCACCAAGTACAACACGTACAACACCCTCGACTCCATGGTGTTCGTGCTCCCCAGCGGCACCATCATTGACACCGCCGAACCGGACGCCGATCAGAAACTGCGCTCCCTCGAACCTGAACTTCACGAGGGCCTGCTGCGCCTGCGCAAGCGCGTGCTTGAGAACCCCGAATCCATGGCGAAGATTCGCCAGCAGTACTCCATGAAGAACACCATGGGTTACGGCCTAAACTCCCTGGTTGACTTTGAAACCCCCGTGGACATTCTGCAGCACCTGCTGATCGGTTCGGAAGGTACCCTCGGCTTCGTTGCTTCGGCAACCTACCGCACTCTGCCGATTCTGAAGAACATTTCCACCGGCCTGCTCGTGTTCGACAACCTGATTGATGCTGCACGCTCCGTGCCCGAACTGGTTGCTAACAAGCTCGCTACCGTCGAGCTGATGGACGCCACCAGTATTCGTGTGGCTCAGCGTACCGGCCAGGCTGCGGAGGCGCTCGCCGCCATCGACGTGAAGGATCACGCCGCCCTGCTGGTTGAGTTCCAGGGTAACTCCGAGCAGGAGCTGAGCGACCTGGCTGCCGCTGCGGCACCCATGTTTAAGAGCCTGCCCGTGGCGTCGCCCGTGTCGATGACCAGCAAGCTGTCTGAGCGTAACGCCCTGTGGGCGGCACGCCGCGGCCTGTACACCACCGTGGCGGGTAACCGCCGTTCCGGCACCAACGCACTGCTCGAAGACGTGGTTGTTCCTGTTGAGGTTCTGGGTAACACTTGTAGCGACCTGACCAAGCTGTTCGACTCGCACGGTTACAAGGATTCCGTGATTTTTGGCCACGCGAAGGACGGTAATATCCACTTCATGCTGAACGAGCAGTTCCGCGACCCGAAGCAGCTCGACCGCTACCGCGAGTTCACCGAAGAAATGGTTCAGCTGATTCTCGGTAACGAAGGCTCGCTGAAGGCTGAGCACGGTACGGGTCGTATTATGGCGCCGTTCGTGAGCCGCCAGTTCGGTGAGGAACTCTTCGACGTGATGCGCCAGATTAAGCGCCTCATTGACCCGAAGGGCTTCATGAACCCGGGCGTTCTGCTGGTTGAGCCGGACACCGACTACGTGACCGACCTGAAGGTCGCCGAAACCGTTGAGGAAGAAGTCGACCGCTGCGTGGAGTGCGGCTACTGCGAGCCTGTCTGCCCCTCCCGTAACCTGACTTTGACCCCCCGTAAGCGTATTGTGCTGCGCCGTGAGATTGCTGCCGCTGAGGCGAACGGCGATCACGAGCTCGCTGAGCGCCTGCGTAAGGAGTACGAGTACTACGGCATTGAGACCTGTGCTGTGGACGGCATGTGCCAGACCCGCTGCCCCGTGAACATCAACACCGGTGACCTGATTCGCCGCCTGCGTTCTGAGAACCAGGACAAGCTGGCCGCTACCGGCTGGAAGATCGCCGCACAGCAGTGGGGCATCATGGATAAGGTTGCCGGTAAGTCCCTGACTGTGGCTAAGAAGCTGCCGTTCCCCGTGGTGCACGGCACCACCAACATTGCCCGTAAGGTCATGGGCGACGACATGGTCCCCTCCTACAAGAAGGACCTGCCGGTCGGTGGCCCGGCACGTAAGCCGCACAAGGACGCAACCGCTGAGATTGTGTTCTTCCCCGCCTGCGTGAACTCCATGTTCGGCGGTGTGGATGGCGACGGCAAGCACGACCCGGTCAACGCAACCCAGGCGTTCATCCGCCTGTGCGAGCGTGCGGGCGTGAAGTACCGCATCCCCGACAATATTGGTGAGATGTGCTGCTCCACCCCGTGGAAGTCGAAGGGCTTCACCGACGGCTACTCGATTATGAGTGACCGTGTGCTGAAGTCCCTGTGGGAGGCTACTGACGGTGGCCGCCTGCCGGTCGTGTGTGACGCTTCGTCCTGTACTGAGGGCCTTGAGGTGATGCGCGAGAAGGTTATTAAGGCGCTTGAGCACAAGATTGTGAACGGCCTGAAGCCGGGTGAGCCGGACTTCTCGCGTCTGCGCATGTACGATGCGGTTCAGTTCGCCGCCGATAACATGCTGGATAAGCTGAGCGTGTCCGCTCCCCTGCCGTCGATTGCGTTGCACCCGACCTGCTCCATGACTCACTTGGGTACTCAGCCTGCGTTTGAGAAGATTGCGAACGCGATGAGTGACGACGTGTACGTTCCGAAGCACTGGGGTTGCTGTGGTTATGCGGGTGACCGCGGTATGTTGCACCCGGAGCTGACTGCGAGCGCTACCGAGGCGGAGGCTGCCGAGCTGAGCGAGCAGAAGCAGTTCGCCGCATACATTTCGGCTAACCGTACCTGTGAGCAGGGCATGACGGAGGCGACCGGCCACAGCTACCAGAACGTGCTGCAGCTGCTGGAACGCACCACCCGCTAAACGGCTGAGCGCATAGCGGTATAAAGAAGGGACCCGGCGGGCTATCTGATGGATAGCCTGCCGGGTCCCTTTTTACATTCTGCAAACCTAATAAATAGTCGTGTCAATTCTTCTCATAAATATCATATAGACGAATTCACCATCGCGTAGAAGTTTATATATTCTAGTATTGACCTAAAGAGCTGATCATCTTCGTACAGTTTCATATCAACATAGATATTAGTAATTGCAGTTTCCAGATGATGAATCGCATAGGTGGGATAAGAGGCTCTTCATAATTGAGGGTGTAGTTGGGGTCTGAATCCTCCTGTTTCAAGGAGTGCTCGGGTGATGTAGTGGGTGAGGTTTCGGAATCCGAGGGCGGAGCCGCGTAGGTGTTCGAGGCGGCCGTTGATCGCTTCGGTAGGGCCATTGGAGGTGTGGGGGTGGTCGAAGTAGGCGAGGATGTCCCCGGCTCGGCGTTTGAGCGTTCTGCCCAGCGTGTCACGACAAATGCCCTGGCACCCGCAGCGTCGACACCACCGGTCCGCACCAGTAATACGGCATGCCAACACTGCATGGTCTGCCTCAATGCGCTGGCCCGTCACTTCTAGGCCCAGGTCATACAGGCGCGTGAACGCGCTCAGGTTAGGGCGATCAAAGGTAGTATTGGACATGTCGAAATCTTTCGGATGGACGGTGTAGCAATCTCCATCATCGGAAGACCTCGACCCCTACCCGGCCACGACACGCCCAACGCCGCCCACAACACCTACACCCTCAAATGCGAAGAGCCATTTTCGATAATTGAGAAAGGACGATTAAAATGATTGATTCAGATACAAAAAATATGATTTCTGTATGGATAGGAACATCAAATAAGACGTTAGATGAATTTAATAAATACACTGAAGGAATGGAAGATTCAGATTCTCAATGTCCAGCATTTGCAGATTTTGGGGTTTCATTTATTGATTCAGACTTTTTTGTAGCTTTTCGTACCATAAACGGAGAGATTGTTCCAATTGAAATTTTAGCTGAAGAAATTGGTACGCATTCGAAAAAAGCCACAGAAGAAATTATAAGAGCATCTAAAGAAAAAGGTGTGAATGAAGGGAATTCTTTGTATTATTATGCAAACGCTACTTTTAAACCCGATGATCCAGAAAAACTTTATAATGACTTAAAATTTATAGGAACGTTTAAAGATCCTAGAAAAAAGTTTCGTTAAATTGGTTGCGTAGCAAGCTGTAGCTTGCATAAATTTTTAAATTCACAGGTAGAGTGCGTGCCTCAAAGCATGCACGCAGTTTCTGGGCTCTTCGCATTTGAGGGTGTAGGTGTTGTGGGCGGCGTTGGGCGTGTCGTGGCCGGGTAGGGGTCGAGGTCTTCCGATGATGGAGATTGCTACACCGTCCATCCGAAAGATTTCGACATGTCCAATACTACCTTTCGATCGCCCTAACCTGAGCGCGTTCACGCGCCTGTATGACCTGGGCCTAGAAGTGACGGGCCAGCGCATTGAGGCAGACCATGCAGTGTTGGCATGCCGTATTACTGGTGCGGACCGGTGGTGTCGACGCTGCGGGTGCCAGGGCATTTGTCGTGACACGCTGGGCAGAACGCTCAAACGCCGAGCCGGGGACATCCTCGCCTACTTCGACCACCCCCACACCTCCAATGGCCCTACCGAAGCGATCAACGGCCGCCTCGAACACCTACGCGGCTCCGCCCTCGGATTCCGAAACCTCACCCACTACATCACCCGAGCACTCCTTGAAACAGGAGGATTCAGACCCCAACTACACCCTCAATTATGAAGAGCCCCATATGGCACAGACACACAAAAGAGAGGTAGGGCTGACAATAGCCCTACCTCTAAGATGTTTTAAGATAGCACGGTTGACTAGTCATGATTCCTGAATGCAAAGAAGTACATGGTAGCCGATACCAAACCCATACCTAAGGAAATCATAAGAACGTTTGGTGAACAAAGATTTCCCATTCCCTGAATCACTGTCAAGAACAGACAGGAAAGAGAAAATACGAGGATAAAAGCACCGATGCTCTGAAAACTAATACTTTTCATAATATACCTCCTTGGTTGCTTATAATGCACCTCGGCAGCTCCATGTAGCTACTGCCAGCTGAGCGGCCAAACCGGGAAGACCCCCAGCCCCCTTTTCTCAGTTGCAGCACCTATTTTCGACTATTAGATAGTCCAATAATCAATACTGCTATCGAGATGCCGTAGAGAATTCCAAGCACCAGGTCGCTGACATTTGACACTACGTTCAAGATAATTGCCAGAATCAAGAACAGCATCCCAACATGAACATACTTATTCGACTTCATACGCTCGTGCTCCCTCAATAATCAACAGCGATACATCATTTTCAGGACCATCCAGCTACCCATTTTCTGAATGACTATGGACGTTCGCCCTACTACCACGCTAGCACTCTGGAGCTAAAAACTAGCCCGCGACACAGCTTTCTGCACCCCACCGCACTCCCCCACCCGCGCTTCCTCAAAGCACACAAAAACCACCCCCTCCGCAGATTCCGCCGCAAAGGGGGTGGTTTTCTATATGGCTAGGTTAGAAGCCTAAACCGCTACTACTCAGCAGCCTCAGTGCTGGGCTTGGGGTCTTCGTTCACGCGGTTGCGGATATGCTCCACAATACGTGCCACAGCCTCATCTTCACTCAGATTAGCGAGGATAGTGTAGCTATCCCCTCTAGCCTTCTGTGCAGTAAGTGCAACAAATCCTAGTGTCTTGAGTTCCGGCAAGCAGATAGATTGAAGCGTCCAACAATCAGGCTTAATGACTCCTTCAAAATCAGCAATTAATTTATAATTTTCCTTTTCATATATTTAAAATATTTTTCCGCGAAAAGAAAAAGAATCGGTGAATACATAATAATCCATGTCCACCGATTCTTCATGCTATATCATCAGTGCTTCAGATATCGCTTTTCTTGCCAAGCGTCAATTACCCACTCTGAGAAATCATACATAATCTTAGAAATTCGATCATGGAGACTCAAATATTCTTCTATATTCTTCTTCAAACCAATGATCCCCTTTGTCTTCTCACCGTGTGCAACTTGATTTCTAACCTTCAACAAGTTTTCATCAATATCTTTTTCCAGGTATCCTATCTCCAATTTTCCCATTTTATCATTAATATTGTCGACTATATCCAATTTTTTAAGTATATCAACAAATAATTTATACTTAAGGTTCGATCCCGTATCGATAATTTCCTCGTTAATTCTCACATATTTACCATCTGACAATAAATCTCTAAACTTATTAACAAAACCGATGTGAGCATTATGAGTATTTGCTCCACCTAACTCAGCCAGCGCAGCTTTTAAAGAGGAAGCAACTATAACATCACTCGCATTTCTATATTCAATCTTTTCATTATTTACAGAATCAATATATATCCGCCCAACTTCCTTTATATAACCTTCCCAGTGAGCATAGAGCATCAGATACGATCCTCTGAGGACATATCTAACATTCTGCTCATACAATCTATCCTCCGAATACAGGGATTCAACATCCATTTTGACCCTGCTTAGCTCTTGCCTTCTCCATGCTCGACAAGAATTTATTTTATCAATAAAGTCTTCATCTGATATTTTTATTTTCTTCCCCATGAATCCAAAACTCCTAGGTATATGGTTACTTGGCCAACAATTCTCGACCAGCCAAAACGGTCCTCTTGATTCGTGCTTCAGTTGCTACACCGGTAGTTTTAGCGGTAGCAGGATTATTCCAGAAACTCTTTGAAATTTCTTCGAAGTTATCATTAAATTCTTTACCATTAGCAATATAGAAACCAAGACCTGCAGCAAAAGCTTCAAATGCGCTAAGTGTAAACTTATCGCTATACTTTCCACTCTTATTGTCCCAGGGGTTAAAGACGTTCTGGAATTCAGACAACTTCTTAAAGGTAGTATCGAATACTAGACCATACTCATCCTTCTTAGATTCGAAGTTAACGGCAAAATTGAAAGCAAAGTCATCCACTTCCTTTGCAAAATCAGAGATGCCAGAAATTTTTTCGTTAGGCATATGTGAAAGCATAAGGAAGCGGAGAAGAAGCTCGTCATTATACTTCTGCTTCAACCTAGTCGAAGTAAGCCCCAAAAGGTCTAGGAACTCAGGAGTATTAGCCTTTTGAGAGATCCACTTAACCATGTCTGAAGATTGACCAGCAAGTACTGCAGTACGAATTTCCTGCGGAGTCAAGTTGCTACCGTTAGAGTTCAGACGCTTAAAAAGATCGTACTTTGTTTTAATGTCAGAATCTCGCTTGACAATTTTGACATCGATTTTTGAACGCTTTATATCCCTTCGCTGGGCGTCACTCAGATAACCCTTGGGAGTAGTTTTAGTCTTTACCTCGTCGCTCCAAGCAACACCATCAATCGAAGGGAGATATTCAGTCTTTCCTAGTACAGAAGCAAACTTAGTTTTCGGACTTTCGTCGTTCTTTTCATCTTCTTCATCGGACGACTCTTCAGCTTTTAGAACGCCCTGAAATTCCAACAAGGTGCTAATACGCTGCAAGCCGTCCACAATCTCCCAACGCCCCTGATTATCCTGAGCAACAAATTGACGGCACCGGGATTCCAATCAAAATGCTCTCAATCAGCTGACTCTTCTGACGCAAGTCCCAGCGGAACAAACGCTGATAGTCAGGAGAAACAATCAGTTCCCCCTCCGTATACATGTTCGTCAATTCACCGATGCTGATAGAGTAGCCATCGGTGCTAATCTCACGACGGGCGTCGCGAATTTCATCTTCAAGGGTGGTCACTATCGTTCCTCTTCAAACCATGGATAACGCATTTAGCTGGAGTAGGGCACCTAGACCGTATCCAGACGTCCTTATCCGAATCGTACAGTTACCGGCGCTTCCGAACG
>BNJS01003838.1_pt1 | contig 18027 bp, 7 predicted proteins | sample 8540461 | NCBI WGS metagenome assembly BNJS01 (sample SAMD00202454, study PRJDB9452) | human saliva metagenome | isolation source: human saliva | place: Japan | reverse complement strand
CCGAAGAGGACAGTTGATGAAGCGGTAACAGATGCAGAGTCAGCAAGACTAGGACTTGCAGGACGTCAGGTAGCCAGTGGGTCAGGAGGCGGTGGGCTAGGAGCCAGAGGCTAAGAGCTGGAGCCAGTAGTTGGGTTCTACTAAAGGCTGGAGATGAGTGGGGAATCGTTGATTATCGTACGGACTTAACAGACGAGAGAAAATGGCTTATGAGGGCGGGAAGTAGGGAAGAAGCCGGAGCTGAGGTAAAGAGACCTAGGCAAGTCAATCCAAGGCAACAAATTACGGAGTCAGGCCAAAGCTGGGGCTGCTCAGACAAGCAAAATCAAGGCTATGATCACAGCCCAGTAAGGCCCAAATAGGGCTAAAAAGAAATGATAGTGTTAGTGCACTAAAGCTAGGAATGGCAGGATGGTGCGTGGACACGGTGGAGAAATTGCAGGCTTGCGGCAGAGCTAGTGCTGACAGGAGAGTCGACAGAGCTGCAACAAACGACGCATGAGGAGTGGACCAGGCTGAGACTAATGGGACGTTGGTAATAGCTGATGGATCCAAAGCCCGGTGGTGAGGCCAGGGCTAAAGAGGCAATGGATGATGCACTAAAGGTTAGGAATGGTGAGTCAGTGCGCGTAGAGACTTAACAAGATGAAGAAAAAAGTCAAAGCAAAGAAGAAGCTAAAGGAGCAAAAGCTGATGCAGCTAAGAAAGCAATCGATAGAGCGACTGCAGATGAAGAAGTAGAACAAACTGGGATTAATGGAATAACAGAAGTAAAAGCTATAGATCCACAACAGTAGCTAAAAACAGCTGCAAGCAAGCAATCGATGAAGTGTTTAGAAAGCTAAGGACCAGCGGATTGACGCTCATGTACAGACTTAACAGACAGAAGAGAAAAATTGCAGCTAAGGGCAGAGTAAAGCTAAGGCTGACGCAGTAGAGAAGGAATCGATATCGCAACAACAAATGCAGAAATCGACCAAATCAAGGAAAATGGAACAACGGAAGTAGCTTCAAGTAAAGTCCAGAGCAGTGGCGAGAAACAGAGGCTAAGGAGGCAATCAGTGAAACATTGAATCTGAGAATGAGTGAGATTGATGCGTACAGACTTAACAGACAGAAGAGAAGAGCTGCGGCGAAAGAAGAAGCTAAGGCGAGAAGCCGATGCTGGCAGAAGAGCAATCGACAAAGCAACAACGATGCAGAAGTATGCAAGCTAAAGCTAATGGAGACAAAAGTGAAAGCTGATGGATCCAGAAGGGTTAGTAGATCTGTGGCTAAGGAGGCCATAGGAGATAAGTTAGAGAACAACAAGAGTTATCGCAGATACTCAGATCTGCTACTGAGTGGAGAAAAGAAACGCGGCCAATGACCTAGCTAGACAATTGTGCAGAATAGGCTAAGAGAAGCTATTGAGTGCAGCTGGGGAAAATGCAGATGTAAGAAAAATTACAAGATGACTCTAAAGTGGGATTGGAAGGCGGTGCCATTTTAGTAGAGGATCGACCTAATAGCAGGAAGAGCGATGGATGCAGAGTAGAGAGTTAAGAAGCGGCTATTGATGCGAGACGGATATTTCTGATAAAAGTGAAAGAGACTTCTTAAGGCAGGAAGTTGGTGGAGTTGCAGCACAAGCTAAAAGAAAGCTATCGATGCAGCTTCAGGTGTTGATGAGAATTAACGGATGGGAAGAGCTAAGAAATCAGAAATCAAAGCTGTTGAAGAGTTAGAGTTCCTGCTGAAAAAGTAATTGCAGCAGATCCGACTAGCTAACGGACGAAGAAAAAGCTCAAAAGTGTTGCGCTATTAAATCAGTAAATCGGATGTGAAGAAATAACACAGGATGCAAAGGGAATGTGTATAGTAATAACTGCAAAGTAGGCATAAAACAAGTTATTTCAGTTGCACAAAGTAACGAAAAACAGAGCAGATCTTGTTAAAGAAAAGTGCTGGAAATGTGAACGCTTAACACACCTGTAGCTACGAGACGGCTGTAGCGGATGTAACAAAAAACTAACAGAAGCAGAAGGCAAGAAATCATGTAGCTAAAGGTTAAGGCGAGTGAAGTCCTGGAGCAGCAGTAGCTATCGATGAAAAAGGTAATATCATTTGTAACTAATGGAGAAAGGGTTTAGTATTCGTAGCACAGTTCTAGGGTTTAGTTATACCAGTTGATAAAGCTGAGCTGAGTATTACTGCTGAATAGTAAAGGATTAATGACACCTGCAATAAGAACGCTAGTGGCAGATAAAGGAAGTTTAGCTTGCAGCAGGAAATGGCTAAAATTAAAGCGACTATCAGAGAGAAATTAGTCCTGGAGCAATGATTTGATAGTGGATGAAAGGAAAATGCCACTGTGATCTCACGAAGACGGTAGAGTCTATGACGATATCTTCGGATGCTATTAGTGAAAGAGATGCTGTAGATGTGGCTGTTAAGAATAACGGAGATATTAATCTTGAGTTTTGATAAAGAGTAGTAGCGGACATTAACAATCTAACTGGATCTGAGTAAAGAGAGTTAGAGTTTAGGATGTTAAGAGTGCTATAAGAGAGCGAGTGGAGACCTTTAGGTTGATGCAGAAAGGAAAGTGTAACTATGATTCTGCAAAGGATGGAAGAACATTTTACTATTCTAGCTAGAGATATCTTTGACGACAACGTAAAGAGTAACATGTAAACTTACCTGAAAAGAATTAAGGTTAAAGATGCTTTGAGACCTTACAGAAACTGAAAAGAAGCTGTTAAAACAGGCTTTTATGTAACTACAAATTCAAACTTGAAGATGCTAAAAGTTACAATTTCAAGCTGCAGGTGAGCAACAGTTGTTTATCAGATGGACAAGTGGTAGTAATTTCAGCTACAAAAACCTAGTGGTTACTGAAAAGAAACAATGGAAAGTGTTATCGTTGAGGATAACGCAGGAAACTATACTAAAGAAGATAAGAAACCTGCGGTAGATTATTCAAAATGACACACTACACCTAAGTTCAGTGCTAAGAAAGGTCAACGCCTAAGCAGATACAGGAGAAGCTAGAGACTAATACTGCAGTTTTAGCAGGACTAGGAATGGCGCTTTTGGGTGGGTTACTTGCAGGTATGAGAACGTCGTAAGGAAAGAAGAAGAATAAAGCATCTAAAGACTGGATATATAATGTTTAGAGTTATATGAGGTACTCTCGAAGTTAAGTGGAAAATTTAGCTTAGAGTACTTTTAATATGGGAAGAATTTAAAGTTTACTATGATTCGTGTTTTTATGATATTCCACAGAAAAACATTTTTAAAATAGATATAAATTTAATGTATTTATATTATATAACTAATTAAGATTAGTAGAAATGATACAATTAATATTATATTGTGTTAAAAAGTATAAATTTTTAAAGATTTTTAAAGTTTACAAGAAATAAAGAAATTGTAAATATAATAAGGTTCATTGAGTTTCATTTTTCAAGAAATTGTGATAACGTTTTCTAAAAATACCCATTAAATACGCATTTTCTATGGAGATTCATAGTTTCAAAATAAACACACTTAATTAACGTTTCATTTACAATGTTTACTTAAATTGGTGCGATTATGTTTTGTGGAGTTCAGAACTCAAAAAGTTTTAACTTGTATATAAGGGTTATAATATATAATTAACATATTTTCTATCCGAGAATTATTAAGTTTTAAAGTGGACATAATGCTACAATAGTTTGATGAATAAACGCATGATTAATTAGAATCAAAGAATTCATAGTTAATTGTTAATAATATTACTTGAATGTTGGATTGTGTATTTTAATTATTGAGAGGAGATTATGAGGAAAATACTAGCATAAGGGATACTATATTTTTTGTGTGTGAGACTACGTTGTATATACAAGACCAAAGCCTCTTCGCTAAGAGTTAAGAAGATAATAAGAAACATAGATTAGAATTTGGAGGAAGAATGGTAGGAAAGGAATAATCAATGCTTAAAACTACTAAAGAAGGTACAAGAGTTGAGATCTTATTCCAATTAAGAAATTCAAAGTTGGTACAGCATCAGTAGTAATCGGTGCTGAGTATCTTTTTGAGGTGCTGGAGCAGTGGCCCAGAGCATCTGAAGAGTGTCAAAACAGCACTGCTGACGATGACGCATGGCAGATGCAGGAGCAAAAGAGGAACTCCTAAAGGCTGTAGAAGAAAGCAGCCTAAAGTAGAAGGCACTAAAGAAAGTGTTGCTGCAGCAGTAGCAGCAAAAAGTGAGGAGCAGAAACTCCTAAAACAGAAGCGAAAGCAGAGAGTTAACAAGGTGCTTTAAAGATGCAATTACCGCATTAGAAAGTAATGCAAAATCAGCTCGGATGCGGATCAAGCAGCAGTTTCAGCGGCTAAAGAGCATTAGCAGCAGCGGAAAGCTGTATTAGCTAACAGAAGCCAGCTACACAGGCTGGAGTAGATGCACAAGTGCAAGCGAGTAAAGCATTAAACACAGTTGTAGCTGGGCTCAAGTGGAATGGGTGGCGGCGAGGCAGAGTTAAAGGCAGGAGAAGAAGCTAGATCTGAGCCAAGAACAGGCTGCAGGAGTAAGAAGGGAAAGCTAAAGGATTAGCTCAGGTGAGCTTTAGGTGAGGTGAGCCTAACAGAGTTGCTAAAGACTGGATTAAGTAAAAGAGACTTAAGGAGTAGGGAGCCAAGACCATGAGTAAGAAAACGCTGGTGAGGCAGAGGCTCTTAAAGTGGCTAAAGGAATTGTTGGGAGCGATAATGCCTACAAAGAACAGATCGCTAAAAGTTTAGAAGATTAAGCAGCTCTGTTAAAAGCGGTATACGCTGAATTAGAAAATGCGGGAGCTAAACGTAACGGTAAATTTGACGTAGTATTAGCTGATATAGCTGATACAGTAGCAGAACCACCACTTTCAGAAGATGAACAAATTAATCACTGGAAAAAATATGCAGATAAAAACACGGAACGATTAACTAAACAAATCAAATGGTTCGATATTGCTAACAGTAAAGCAACAGTAGAAAATCTTGGTGCAGGAGATACTCTTCAAGTAGGAACTAAATTTACACAAGAAATCTCACCAGGATATGTTGTAACATTAACAGTTACTAAACTAACACCATTTAACTCAACTGATGAGTATAAAAAACGTGGTGGAGCAGGATATGATGCCAATGCTATTAATGAGTATAAAGATGGAACTCCAGCTGAATTAAAAGTAGTAACACAAGGAGGTTACTCTGTTGCAAAAACAAATGGTATGGATACTAAAGGTAAAACGGTTATCCAATCTGTTAAAGATGGAGCTAACGTAGGGGTGGAATTCTCTGTTAAATCTACTTTAAACGGAAAAGAAGTTCCTTCGAACGTTGTATTCTTAACTGGGGAAGAAGCAGGTTCATCTGAAGTTGAGATTTATACAACAGATGGAGATGGTTTTGAATTAGTAACTGAATTATCAAACACAACACCAAGATATAGTACTGCTCGTTCTTATACTGCAGAAACTTATGAATACAGAACATTGCCTTCTGCCGGACATGGGCAAGATGGTTATCGTAAACAATTTGGGGTAGAATATACTCTTGAAGGTTCAGGGAAGCAAGCCTTTGAAAAATTCAAAGCAGATAAAGCTGCAGGATTTTTCAATACGACTGTGACATCAGATACTGTTATTGCGATGAAAGCAGAAGATGGTAAATATCACACAGATGGATTAGGGACACAAGTTTTTGGACCTGTCTCAACTCACCGTGATTCAGGTTTCTCTACTCCATTAGTAATGACGCGTAATGCTAAAAATATTGGTATGTACATCTTTTCTGCAGGTCAACAAGGATCTATGCTAGGATTCATGGTTCTAGACGAAGGGGATGCTCCAGCTTCATATGGAAGAGTAGCTCACTCTATCTCTAAATCTGATGGACAAAAACAACCATACTTAGGATCTGTTCCAGCTGACGTTGACGTACGTACAACTCCAATTAAAGGTGCAAGTGCGTTTATCTATGATGATGTTAATGGTATCGGTGCTGCGGATGAAGGTGCTCGTCAATTAATGGGTGACGATGTAGCTCCAAATGATAACTTCAAACTTAAAAAAGTTAACGATGGTACATACTCAATGACATTCGATGCACACCTAGACGGAGAAGCTAAAGCTTACGTTAACGGTTGGATTGACTTTAATAACAATGGTAAATTCGATGAAGGTGAAGCTGCAGGTGTTACAGAAGTAACACAAGATGGAAAAGTTACACTAACTTGGACAAACAACTACCAAATCGTAGACACAACTGCTACAAAACTAGCTACTCGTTTACGTATTGCTTACGATAAAGCAGACGTTAAGGCACCAACTGGTATTGCGTACTCTGGGGAAGTAGAAGATTTCCAAATCCAACAAACAATTCCACCACGTGGAACTAAGAGAGAAACAACAGATGTACAAGGTGCTACTCAAACATCAACTGTAGCATTCAATGCATACGGTCAAAAGAATTATGACTTTGATAAACAAAATGAAATTGATACAACAGTTAAATCACAAATTGTTAAACCTGATGGAACATTAGTAACAGATGCAGACTTAGTAGATGGATACTATGTAGTACCAGGACAAGGTAAATATAAAATTACTGATAACGGTGCAAATGTAGATGTAGAATTTATCCCAGAAGCAAACTTTGTAGGGACAGCAGATGGTATCACAATCCGTCGTACAGACATTAACGGTAATACTACTGGTTGGGGTAACGAAGGTCGTGAAATCATCGGTGGAACAGGAGAAAACAAAGATCAACTAGACCTAGTAAGTGAACAAGTTCAATTAGCTGGACTTGCAGCTAAAGGTTCTATGGATGGTCGTTATATTCCAACAGTAACTCCAAAAGAAATCGTTGGAACACCTGAAGAATCAACAGATATCCAAGGTAAACCACAAACGAAAACACCTAAATTCTCAATCGATGTAGATAAAGACGGTGACGGAACTGCGCCAGATGCAGTAACACCAAGTGCACAATACCCAGCTAAATTAGTAGATCCAGCAACTGGACAACCAACAGATGAAAAAACAGTAACAGTACCAGGAGAAGGAACTTACACAATCGATCCAACAACTGGAGCGGTAACATTCACTCCAGAACCACAATTTACAGGAACTGCTAAAGGTATTGACGTATCATCTAGCACCAGTAGGGGCAAGACAAAAAGATGGTCAACCGTAACAGCAACAGCTACTGCAGAAATACACTCCAACTGTAACGCCTGTTAAACCAACATGTCTCCAGCTCACTTCAACAGGAGTACAAGGTGAGCTCAAACAGGTAAACCAGCATTTTACAGGAGGACACACGAAGTACTAATTAAAGAAAGCTCTGTAAGACTATTAAATCCAGATGGAACAGAAGCAAATGGACCAGTAGATGCTCTAGACCCAAGTGGTAAAAAAGTTGGGGAATACACTGTAGATCCAACAACAGGTGTAGTAACATTCACTCCAACAGACAAATCTTACACTGGTAAAGTTCAACCAGCAAACGTACAAGCTGAAGATAAGAATGGAACAAAAGTTAAGACAACTTACACACCAACAATCGTAGGAGTAACACCAACAGCAACACCAGCTACAACTGAAGATGTTCAAGGTAAAACTCAAGAAAGCACAGTTTCATTCGAAGGTGGAAAAACTACAATTGCAGGAGAAGAAAAATCTGTAGAAATCGATCCAGCTACTTACACTCTTCTAGGTGAAGATGGACAACCAGCTACAGAAGTACCAGCTAAAGATCCAGAAGGAAATGTAATTGGTAAATATACTCTTAAAACTGTAGATGGAAAAGCTGTTGCAGTATTCGAGCCAACAGACAAAACATACTCAGGAGAAGTTCAACCAGTACGCGTTCAAGCTAAAGATAAGAACGGAACGCCTGTAGAAACAACTTACACACCGAAGATTACTCCGGTAACACCAACAGCAGAACCAGCTAAATCAGAAGCTATCCAAGGAGAAACTCAAAAAGGAACTCCAACATTTGCTCCTGGAGATACTATTGCTCCAATTAAAGAGAATTCATACAAACTTCTAGATAAAGAAGGAAATGAAGTTCCAGCAGGACAAACAACTCCAGCATACGCTGAAGATGGAGTAACTCCAGTAGGTACTTACTCAATTAATCCAGCAACAGGAGAAGTAACATTCACACCAACAGATAAATCTTACACTGGAAAAGTAACACCAGCTAACGTTCAAGCAGAAGATACAAATGGAACTAAAGTTTCTACAACTTACACTCCATCAATCATTCCTGCACAACCAACAGCGGAACCAGCTAAAACTGTAGATGTTCAAGGTGCAACTCAAACTGGTAAACCAGTATTCCAAGGTGGAACTGCTATGGTTAACGGTGAAGAAAAAACTGTAGAAATCGACGACACAGTACCAGCGAAATTAGTAGATCCAAAAACTGGAGATAAAGTAGATTCACTAACTGTAGAAGGAGAAGGAACATACACAGTAGCTCCAGATGGGACAGTAACATTCACACCAGAGAAAACTTTCACAGGTGTAGCTAAAGGTGTTGAGGTAGTTCGTCAAGATAAGAACGGAACACCAGCTAAAGCAACATACACACCAGAAGTTAAACCAGTAACACCAACAGGAACTGACTCAGTAACTGAAGATATTCAAGGTTCAACTCAAACAGGTAAACCTGAATTCAAAGGTGGAACAGTAACAATCGATGGTAAAGAAAAAACTGTAGAAATCAACGAAGACAAACCAGCTAAATTAGTAGATCCAAAAACTGGAAACCCAGTTGATTCAGTAACAATCGAAGGAGAAGGAACTTACACAGTAGCTCCAGACGGAACAGTAACATTCACTCCAGAGAAGAATTTCACAGGTAAAGGAACAGGAGTAACAGTTCAACGTGAAGATAAGAACGGAACACCAGTAACAGCTAAGTACACTCCAGTTGTTAAGAAAGCAACGCCAACAGGAACAGACGCTGTAACAGAAGATGTTCAAGGTTCAACTCAAACAGGTAAACCAACATTTGAAGGTGGAAAAGTAACAGTAAACGGTGAAGAAAAAACTGTAGAAATCGACGAAGACAAACCAGCTAAATTAGTAGATCCAAAAACTGGAAACCCAGTTGATTCAGTAACAATTGAAGGAGAAGGAACATACACAGTAGCTCCAGATGGAACTGTAACATTCACTCCAGAGAAAAACTTCACAGGTAAAGGAACAGGAGTAACAGTTCAACGTGAAGATAAGAACGGAACACCGGTAACAGCTAAATACACTCCAGTAGTTAAACCAACAGTACCAACAAGTACAGACGTAATAACTACAAACGTTCAAGGTGCAACTCAAGAAGGAACACCAACATTTGAAGGTGGAAAAGTAACAGTTAACGGTAAAGAAAAAACTGTAGAAATCGACGAAACTGTAAAACCAACATTCGAAGATGGAACAACTGAGAAGAAAGTACCAGGAGAAGGTACTTACACAATCGACGAAAATGGTAAAGTAACATTCACACCAGAAAAAACATTTATAGGTCAAGCTAAAGGTGTAACAGTTAAACGTGTTGACAAAAACGGAACACCAGTAACAGCTAAGTACACTCCAGTAGTAGTACCAGTAACTCCAACTTCAAAAGATTCTGAATCAGAAGGACCAAAAGGACAACCTCAATCAGGAACACCAACATTTGAAGGTGGAAAAGTAACAATCAACGGTAAAGAAGTACCAGTAGAAATCGACGAAACTGTAAAACCAACATTCGAAGATGGAACAACTGAGAAGAAAGTACCAGGAGAAGGAACTTACACAATCGACGAAAATGGTAAAGTAACATTTACTCCAGAACCAAACTTCGTAGGAAAAGCATCAGGTGTAACAGTTAAACGTGTTGACAAAAACGGAACACCAGTAACAGCTAAGTACACTCCAACAGTACGTCCAGATACTTCATATGTTGATAAAGATGGAAACCCATTATCACCATCAGAAGATGGAACTAAACCAACAAAAGATATTCCAGGATACAAAGTAGTTAAAACTGAAGTGGACGAAAAAGGAAATACAAAACACATCTATGAAAAAGTTACAACAACTCACAAAGATAAAGATGGAAATGTAATTCCAGGAACAACTACTGAAGAAGGAACAAATCCGAAGAAAGATATTCCAGGATACCGCTTCGTAGAGACTAAGAAACTTCCAAATGGAGATACAGAACACGTATACGAAAAAGTTAAAACTTCATTCAAGGATAAAGAGGGAAACGAAATTCCAAACTATCCAACAGAAGACGGAGAAAATCCGAAGAAAGACATTCCAGGATACCGCTTCGTAGAGACTAAGAAACTTCCAAATGGAGATACAGAACACGTATACGAAAAAGTTAAAACTAGTCACAAAGATAAAGACGGAAAAGAAATTCCAAACTATCCAACAGAAGACGGAGAAAATCCGAAGAAAGATATTCCAGGATACCGCTTCGTAGAGACTAAGAAACTTCCAAATGGAGATACAGAACACGTATACGAAAAAGTTAAAACTAGTCACAAAGATAAAGACGGAAAAGAAATTCCAAACTTCCCAACAGAAGATGGAGAACAACCGAAGAAAGATATTCCAGGATATAGATTCGTAGAGACTAAGAAACTTCCAAATGGAGACGTGGAACACGTATACGAAAAAGTTAAAACTAGTCACAAAGATAAAGACGGAAACGAAATTCCAAACTTCCCAACAGAAGATGGAGAACAACCGAAGAAAGATATTCCAGGATATAGATTCGTAGAGACTAAGAAACTTCCAAATGGAGACATCGAGCACGTATACGAAAAAGTTACAACCCCAGCTCCAACACCAACTCCTGTAGTAGAAAAATCTACAACATGGACAGATGAGAACGGAAACCCATTAAAACCAACTGAAGAAGGAACTAAAGATCCAGGGTCAATCCCAGGATATGAATTAGTTAAGACTGAAGTTGATAAGGATGGAAATGTGCGTCACATCTTCAAGAAAGTTTCACCACGTATTCCAGCTGAAAATAGAACTACAACATGGGTAGATGAAAACGGAAATCCATTAAAACCAACTGAAAAAGGAACTTTAGAATCTGGTAAGATCCCAGGATACGAGTTCGTAAGAACAGTTGTTGATGAAAATGGAAATGTACGTCACATCTTCAGAAAAGTAACTAAACCAGCAGCATCAGTTGAACCAAAAGCTCAACCAAAACGTTTAGCAAATACAGGAGCAACAGAAACTAATACTGGATTAGCAGGATTAGGATTAGCTGTTCTTGGATTAGCTGCGGCTGTAAGAAGACGTAAAGAAAAATAATAGGTTGAAAAACTTAACTATAAAAAATATATAAATAAAGATGCCTTAAAGTTAGATTATTTATTCTGACTTTAGGGTATCTTTTAGTACTTTAATATTAGATCATATGTAGGGAATTGTGATTAAGGATGTAGAAAATAGAGATTAATTATTCGGTATAATTGGTTTTCTTAAATCACTATATTTTTATAGAAAATCTATAATGAATAAATAATACTATTCTGTTATAAAAAAAGGAGTTGAATTTATATATATCAGATGTCTTGAATATAACAATTTATTTTTGATAAAATAATAAATATACGTAAAAGTATACAACCAAAAAGTCTTGTTTAAAAAGTAAATGGGGATGATTTTTATTGAGGAAAAATATTAATGTAAATAATAAAATAATAAAAAATATTCTATTAGAAAAATTATCGTTCGGAGTAGCGCCGATAGTTGTTGGTACACTAATGTTCGGAAGCTATGTACCTTCGCAAAGAAAGTAGCTGCATCGATGTTAATTTTAAATATGTAGAAAAAAACTGAATTGAATGAAAGTGAGAAAAAAATTAATAAAAAGAAAGTATTCCTAAAGAATACAAAAATGAAGATACATATTATCTAGTATATGAAAAATAGTTAAGGATACGTCTAAAACAGAGATACTACCTAACACAGGAAATAACACTCTTCCTATGGCAGGATTAGGAGTAGGGTACAGCAATTCTTGCAGTGCTATTAATTAGTAAAAAATATAGAAACAAAGTTTTAAGTGTAGTCTTAATAGGAGCACTGGGACAAAGTGTCATAGTTCCTTATCAAACTTTTGCTTTAGAAAGTAAAGCTTTAGTGCAATACAATAAGTTAACTGATGTTAATGGAAATATAGACTTAGAAAAACAAGTTATTGATATTCCTGGTTATAAGTATATGGGATATTTCACAAGTGAAGATTTAAAATTTGAAGTTTCTGAGGTGAAATCGTTAGAAAATAAATCTCAAGAGGAAAAGGATGTTAAAAAACCGGCTCAATCACAACAACAAATACACTCAACAAAGCCTGTAGCACACCCTAAAATTCAAGTTGAAAAATCAACTGTAAAAACTGAGAAGAAGGAAGTAGCTTCTAAACCAGTACAATCAACAAATACTGTTGAGCAACCTAAAGTTAAACCAGTACAACCAACACAACCAGTAGTTCAAACGGGTCAAGAGACTAAAGAAACAGTTAAACCGCAAAAACAAATTGAAAAAACACAATCGGAGAAGACTGTTGAGAAACCGACTCATACAGAACCTGTCAAAGTAGAGCAACCGCAGGCTAAACCTGTTCAACCAATTGTAAAACCTACTCCAGTGCAGTCAACACAACCTGCTAATGTAGAAAAACCAGTTCAAACACAACCTGCTACAACAGCAGAACAACCTCAAACTAAGTCAGAGCAACCAACTGTAGAACATACTCCAACACAGCCAACACAACCTGTTCAAGTAGAAAAACCAGTAGTGTCGACTGGAGGAGATGAAGTCAAAGCATTGGTAAACGAAGTACCAGAATATACTCTTCCGTTAGAAACAAAAGGAACGCAAGAAGAGGGGCATGAAGGAGAAGCATTAGTGCAACCTGAAGTACCAGAATATACAGGTCCAGTAGCATCTTCAGGAGGAGAAGAGGTGAAAAACTTGGTGCATGAAGTACCAGAATATACTCTTCCGTTAGAAACAAAAGGAACACAAGAAGAAGGGCATGAAGGAGAAGCATTAGTGCAACCTGAATTACCAGAATATACAGGTCCAGTAGCATCTTCAGGAGGAGAAGAGGTAAAAGACTTGGTGCATGAAGTACCAGAATACACTCTTCCATTAGAAGCGAAAGGAACGCAAGAAGAAGGGCATGAAGGGGAAGCATTAGTGCAACCTGAATTACCAGAATACACAGGTCCAGTAGCAACTTCAGGAGGAGAAGAGGTAAAAGACTTGGTGCATGAAGTACCAGAGTATACTCTTCCGTTAGAGACAAAAGGAACGCAAGAAGAAGGACGTGAAGGGGAAGCGCTAGTACAACCAACTCTTCCAGAATATACCGGTCCAGTAGAGACAAAAGGAACGCAAGAAGAAGGACGTGAAGGGGAAGCGCTAGTACAACCAACTCTTCCAGAATATACCGGCCTAGTAGCGACAAAAGGAACGCAAGAGGAAGGACATGAAGGAGAAGCATTAGTGCAACCAACTCTTCCAGAGTTTACAGGTAGCGCAAAACTAGAACCAGCCGTTGAGGAGCGTCCAGCGTGAGACCTTGTAACTAAGCATCGTACAGAAAAAGAAACTCTACCTTATGAAACTGAGGAAATATTAGACCCTATGCTTCTTAAAAACCGTCGCAGAATTGAACAACAAGGTCGAGATGGACTTCGTACAATCGAGTATGAAGATTATCTGGTGAATGGAAAAGTTGAAGCGACTAAAGAGCTATCACGTACGCAAGTAGATCCTGTAAAACAAATTGTGAAGTTAGGAACACTTGTTAAGAGAAAACCTACAGTAGAAATTACTAATTTAACAAAAGATGAAAGTAAGAAGTCAATAACGGTAAGTTATAACTTAACAGATCCTACTTGGGCATATGTTTCTGCGAAAGCTCAGATTTTCGATGGTGATAAGCTTGTAAAAGAAGTTGATATTGAAAATACTGATAAAGAGCAAGTGATTAAAGGATTAGATTACTATACTCCGTATACATTAAAAACTAAGTTAACTTATAACCTAGGAGATTTTGATGAATATAGTACAGAAACTTCAGCTAAGAATTTTGATTTTGGATTATAAAAAAACTAGAGATTAAAGATATTGATTCTGTAGAACTATACGGAAAAGAAAATGGCCGTTATCGTAGATATCTAAGTTTAAGTGAAGTACCAAAAGATACAACGAATTATTTTGCAAAAGTTAAATCTGATAGATTTAAAGAAATGTATCTACCTGTTCAATCTATTACGGAAAATGCAGATGGGAATTATAAAGTAACAGCAGCTGTAGATCAACTAGTTGAAGAAGGATTAGAAGGTTATAAAGATAATTATTCATTCAATGTAGCTAAAACTAAAGCTGAACAAGATGGAGTTTATACATCGTTCAATAGTCTTGTAACTGCTATGCAAGGTAACATGTCTGGTATCTTTAAGTTAGCTTCAGATATGACTGCTGATGAAGTAGGTTTACCTAACAATAAGACAAGTTACTTAACAGGAGCATTCACAGGTAAGTTAATCGGTTCTGATGGAACTAAATCTTATGCGATTTATGATCTTAAAAAACCTTTATTTGAAACATTAAATAATGCTACGGTAAGTGATTTAGATCTTAAGAATGTTGATGTGGATAGTAGAGAAAATGCCGCAGCTTTAGCGAAGACTGCGAATAAAGCTACTATTAGTAACGTTTCTGTTGAAGGTAAGATTGCTGGTAGAAAATCTGTGGCAGGATTAGTAGTTAGTGCATCTAATACTGTAATAGAAAACAGCTCATTCACAGGGGCTATCGTAGCGAACCATGCTAATACTAGTGCAAATTATGCAGGTGGAATCGTTGGTAATATTTCAGGATATGAATCTGTAATTGATAGAGCGAAAGTAGAAGCTCAGATTTCTACTGCAGCGCGCAATAATAACCAAAATGCCGGAGGTATTGCAGGTAAAGTTGATGGTGGAGCTTTGATAAACAACTCTGTCACATCTGGTAAAATAATAAATGGTAATAATTATTCAAGAATCGGAGGAATCGTAGGTTCTACTTGGAAAGATGGCCGTATTAACAATGTAGTCAGCAATATGAATGTTGGTTATGGTTATGCTATTACTGGAGATCAGTACGATGGAGCCGAGATAGTAAATGCTGTAACTTCTGTTAATAATAAAAAAGACGATAAGTATGCGACTAAGCTAACTAAAGAGCAAGCAGACCAGAGAGTAGATACTTATGGAATAACTACGACTCTTGAAGATACAGGGGAATTCTTAAAAACTAATATTCGAACTGTAGATTATACGAAATTAAGTAAAGCTCAAGCAGATAGAAAAGTAGCTTATAATAATATTGAAAAATTAATGCCGTTCTACAATAAAGAATTGAGTTGTAAATTACGGTAATAAGGTAGATAAAACAGATAAACTGTACACTACAGAATTACTTGATGTTGTACCAATGAATGGTAACAATGTAGTAACTGATATTAATGGAGCTAAAAATACTATTAATAGGCTAATGCTTCATTATAAAGATAATACTGTTGCGTATTTAGATGTTACTTTCAAAGAAAGTTTCGAAAATAATCAAGTGTTGGAATATAATGTTGCAGGAAAAGAGTATATTTTTACTCCAGAAGCCTTTGTGTCTGATTATACGAAGATAATTAATAATGTATTACCTGATTTACAAAGTGTGACTTACAATTCAGAATCTATGAAAAAAGTCCTTGGTGTTACAGATAATACGGCTATAGATAATTTATACTTAGATAGAGAGTTTGAACAAGTTAAAGCTAATGTCGCTGAACACTTAAGAAAAATCCTTGCTATGGATAAATCTGTGAATACTGTGGGTAATGGTGTAGTTGAGTATGTAAGTGAGAAAATTAAAAACAATAAAGAAGCGTTGTTATTAGGTCTTACTTATATGAATCGTTGGTATAATATCAATTATGATGATATGAATACGAAAGATTTATCTACGTATAAATTCGACTTCAATGGTAATAATGCAACTTCTACATTAGATACACTTATTTCACTAGGAAATAGTGAGTTGGAAAACTTACGTGGTGGAAATAATGTAGGACTATATGGAAGTCTACTTGCTCCGTTAAAAGGGGAAGACACAGTATTTGACTTCGTAGAAGCATATCGTAAATTGTTCTTACCTAATAAAACGAATAACGAGTGGTTTAAAAATAATACTAAAGCTCACGTAGTAGAGGTTAAATCAGAAATTCCAGAAGTTCGTAAAAAACAAGAGGAAGCGGCACCGGATAGCAAATATTCACTAGGTGTGTATGATAGAATATCATCTCCTACATGGAAGTATCGAGGAATGTTATTACCACTATTAACACTACCAGAAGAAAGTGTGTATGCTATTTCGAATATGTCTACATTATCATTTGGTGGTTATGAACGTTATAGAGATACTGTAGATGGTAGTGTGCTTTCTGGAGATGCATTACGTCAGTATGTTCATGGAAAAGTTGATCAAGCTGCTAAATGGGAAAGAGATCATTATGATATCTGGTATAACTTGTTATCTTCTGAATATAAAGAAAGATTATTCCGTTCAGTTCCAATTGTTGATGGATTTGCGATGAAAGATACGCAAGGAAGAAGTTATTGGGCGACAGCTACAGATAAGAATATAGATTCTATTTATAATTTCTTTGGACCAGCAGGAAAATGGTATGGAAATAGTCCAGCAGCAGGAGCTTATGCTACCGGTTACGAAGTACATTACGTAAGTGATAGATTATTAGATAAATATGGAACATCAGTTTACACTCACGAAATGACACACAACTCTGATGGTCATATTTACTTCGAAGGAAATGGTCGTAGAGAAGGTTTAGGAGCTGAATTATACGCGTTAGGATTACTACAATCTGCAGATAGTTTAGAGAAAGATGCTATAGTGTTAAACACATTATATAAAGGAGATAAAGATTCTCTAACAAGATTACACACGTATAATCCGACAGAAAGATATAAATCTGCAGCAGATCTTAAAGAATATGTTCACGGAATGTACGATGTTCTATATACATTAGATGCGATGGAAGCTAAGGCTGTCTTATCTAAATCAAATGATGTTAAGAAAAAATGGTATAGAAAAATTGAAAACTTCTATGTAAAAGACAGTAAGTATAAAAAAGATACTCACGCTGGAAACTCTGTTCGTCCACTAACAGATGAAGAAGTAGCGAAGTTAACTTCTTTAGACTCATTAATAGATAACGATATTATTAATCGTCGTGCCTATAGAGATAATAGTCAATATGTAAGAAATGGATATCATTTAATAAGTATGTTCTCTCCTGTCTATGCAGCACTAAGTAATTCAAAAGGTGCTCCTGGAGATATTATGTTTAGAAAAACTGCTTATGAGCTTCTAGCAGAAAAAGGTTACGAAAATGGATTCCTTCCGTATGTATCGAATAAATATGCAGAAGAAGCTAAACAAAAAGGTAGTGTGGCTTACTCAGATTGGTTAAGAAAAGATGTCGGCTTAGTAACTGATGATTTAGTATTAAGTAAGGTATTTAACAACCAATACAAATCATGGGCTGATTTCAAAAAAGCAATGTTTAATGAACGTATAGCTAAACAAGATAGATTAAAACCAATAACAATTCAATATGAACTAGGAGTGATTGGTAGTACAAAAGAAGTTACAATTTCATCGGCGCAAGAGATGCAAGCTTTAATTAATGCGGCAGTTGAGAGAGATATAACTAATATAGATCGTACGACAAGTCATGCTCCTGCAAGTTGGGTTCACTTATTAAAACAAAAAATCTATAATGCGTACCTACGTACTACAGATGATTTTAGAGAATCAATCTATAAATAATAGAATTAATCTCGGACAGGTGAGTGCGCGAAATCTGCTTTATCCAATAAAGATTATATATAAATATTCAAGTAACAAAATA